>Ga0222644_1000043_pt1 | contig 75869 bp, 71 predicted proteins | sample AntAcemetagen291_FD_179800 | JGI IMG/M metagenome (GOLD analysis project Ga0222644, IMG submission 179800) | Saline water microbial communities from Ace Lake, Antarctica - #291 | ecosystem: Environmental > Aquatic > Non-marine Saline and Alkaline > Saline | place: Antarctica: Ace Lake...
ATGTTTTTGGTTTAACAAATTTAAGCAAGTTGTTACTTTTTCGTATTTCTCAATCCATTTCGCTACGCTCCATTACTTGAGAAATACGAAAAAGTAAAGAACAACGTGGTGCAACTAATCAAGTACTAAATACATAGGTATCTGCATTTGAGGTAATTTCTGCCATCAACATATAATCTACAAATGAAGGTACATCAATAACAGAAGGATAACCGGTTCTAATGTTTTGATTGTTTGCCGTTTGATCTAGCTTTCGAAAGACAGATTCAATATAATCAGATTGTGTTGCATTAACTTCATCAGAATTTGGTTTTTCATGAATATATCCGGCACCATTACTGTACCAAGCCTCAGGATTGTCTGCATTAGGTCTATCTGTCTGCATAAGGTATCCCCCAGACACTTTTGGCAAAGTAGTATCATCCTCAGATAATTTTGCGATATTGACCCGATCACCATCCAATTTTATTTTTTCTGAGAGTGCATACAAACCTATGTATTCACCATTAAGAACGACCTCACAATATCTTAAATTTGCAGCATATTGCCCCATTTGCCTTGCCATAGTATAGCTAATATAATCACGCATCATACTATCATCAAAAGCGAAAGAATTTAAAATCCAATCATTTTCTTTTGGCATTCCCAACAATTGTACATTATCATTTTCTGCACGGTCGGCTTTCAAGGTTGAAAAGCCGTAAGGTTTTTTGGGTAGTTCTTGAGAAGAAGAACCTCTAGTTTCTATACCAATAATCCCCGAATAATTTAAAAACTCATCGGCATTGGCATCAGTTAGATAATTCCTAGCGCCATTTGGTCTTTGAATTATTTTCATAGTACCAAGTATTTTTGGCTCATCAGGAATTTCTGCACCATTTTCTGTATTGATAATAACAATAGGTAAGTTACTGTCTGTAAATGTATTATTACTTGCGTTCTGAATATATGTTTTACTATAAATAGAAGATGGTAAATAATTTTCTAAATATATTTGTGCTCGCACAGTAGTATTCTCATTAATTTGAATGGGGCTTGTATATATAGGAGAGGTTTCTGTGGGGTTATTTTCACCAATTGTATATCGTATTATTTCCTCTGAAGTATTTCCGGATAAAACTAAACTTATAGGTGTATCAAAAAGACCGCCTTGGTGAGAAAAAACAACTTTACTCTGAATACTTCCTAAATATTCTTGGCTTGAATTCTCATAACCTGGTGTAGTCTCCAAATAACTTACAATCTCTTCGGAAGTTTTAGATACCCCAATAGAAGTGTTTTCCGGTAGATTCTCTAAAATTATTTGATGAACAATAGTTCCAGAAGTGTTGGTTAAACTTATTTTTTCTGAAATTGAGGATATTTTAAAATTTGTGTGAAGATTATTTGAGCCTAACCCCAAAATAGCAGGTGGTTCTATACCAGAAATATTTGGAGTTGAAAAAACTGCCGTTAAGAAAGGTATTACTGTAAAATCTGACGACTCTGAGCTAATATTATGTGCCTGAATCGTTAAAATATTTTCACCTTCATTTAAGATTGAATAGAAATCTGTTATAAGGTATCTTTCTGGTATTTCTCCTAAATACATTTGAGCCTCATGATCTGTAATAGTGCCTGCATTATAAACCGGTGGTGTACCAATAATATTAGCTCTTGCAACTTCATTCCCATTTATATAGGCAACAAAGGCATCATCATAATCCATATCTAAAATTAATGAAGTAATCGCTGAAAGGTTAGTAATAGTGAATTTTTTTCTAAGGTATATAGATTGCGTTCCATTTGGAATGATGGTAGCATCATCTCCATCTGCATACCCAAACCCTGAAGGGCCTGAATTCCAAGTTGTATCATCAAAACTTATGGCGTTCCAATTAGAGTTGGGCTCGGAAGTTGGTATTAAGTATTTAAAGTCGTCTCCTTGATTAACAAGTGTTCTAGAATAGCTCATTATAGACCTATCTTTTGATGAAGCCCATAAAAGCAGGTATTGATTCGGAGTTAATGTAATATTTGGAAATGTCCATTTTGTAAGATCATCAGCATCGTCAGTTAAAGACCAGCCATTAATTGAAACATCTTCTGTCCCAAAATTATGAACTTCTAACCAATCTGGAGTATCTCCGTCTTCATCTGTATAAACAGAATTAGAAGAAACTACTTCATTTATTCTTATTGTTTGTGCTGTTAAATTATAGAGGCTAAACATTAAAATTAAGAAGAAACACTTTATTTTAATGTTGTTGAATTTATTTTTTTTGTGCATTTATCTCTTATCAAGTAAATATAAATTTCAGAATGTGTAAATTTTAATAAAAATAAGGTTTTAAAATTACAAATTTAACTTATTAAAATTATTTTAGCTAGTAATTTTATCTTACATAAACTATACTATGTGTTTGGTAATATAATATGTATGCGCAATTTAGTTCACGATTTTATATTTTTATGAATACGTAACGTATTTCTTTTAATATAATATCTATCAATATAATTAACGTGAGTTCGACTTAACATACACCAATATTTGGTAGCATATTAGCAATTTTTATTGATGGTTTTTTAGGCATAAAACTATAAGCAATTAAACCAGAGATTAAGTTAGTTAAAAAATTATCAACAGATCTATGTCTAGTATGTTCAATATAACATACATTTTTTAGAATGTCGTTCACCGATTCAATAACAGCTCTTTTTCGTAAGTAAATTCTATCCATAAAGTCCATCGCTTTTTTCTTCATATTCTTTCTAAGCTTTGTTATCAGATGAATACCGTCTACAAATAATTTGTCGAATAAATCTTTCCCAAGATAGCCTTTGTCTCCATAAATTTTACCAAATATTTTGTCATTAAATGAATTATTTTTTAGTGGTTTTCTGTCATCTACATTCCCTGGTGTAAGCATAAAATCTATGATTTCACCTTTATCGTTACAGACTAGATGCAATTTAAATCCATAAAACCAACCTAAGGTTCCATAACTTTTTTGTGCTAAACCAAGAAAGACTTTATGCTGCTTTTCTCTTTTATAATGGCAAGATTTTAAAGTTGTAGAATCTATAAATGAAATCCCAGTACAATTACCAAGACAATGCATTTTCATAAATACCCCAAGTGGTTGGACTACCTTCTTTTGTAGCTCAACAAAACGATTATATGAGACACAATCTGGAAAATCATCACGCATATGTTTACAAACATGGTTTATATAAAAGTGCTTCAAATTTCTGTAAGATTTTAAATGAAAAAGAACTAAAATTGTCATCACTTCTCCATCGGACATTCTACATTTTCTATTGCGAGTTTTCTTTTTATTTGGATCAACCAAACTATTTTTGGTAATCAAAATGTTATATTCTTTGCTAAAATCGTCTAAAAGACAAAATATTTCGATAATTTTACAGTCAGTAATCATGGAGAAGGTTTTGTTATTAACTTGTTATTCAGACCATTAAGTTAATGATTCCTTCTCTGTTTTACTAATAATTAGACACTTTTCTTACGTCGAATTCACGTTAATTAGTAAGGTGTTATGTGTAAATAACCTTAAAAACGGCTATATTCTTTAGAGAAAGCTTTTAATAATGAATCATCCACAAAATAATCCTTAATAAAAATGTGACATAATGTTCTGCATTACGCAACTTTACTTTGGTTAAAGATGAAAGATATTTTTATTGTTTCTAAAAAAAATCTTCGATAACTTCTTTTACAATGTTAATGAAACACTCTTTTTACGAAGCAACGATGGGAGCGTATTTCAATATTTATGGATTGGGAATTAAACTATATCTGAAAAAAAGAAAGGATCAGACTCAAAGAACTGTATGCAATTTGGTAGTATATTTTGTAGTTTATGTGTAGAATTAAAGAAGATTACTTTTACTACTTTAATTAAAATTTGGTTCAATAAATAATTGAGTACTAGTAGTAGTAGTAGTAGTAGTAGTAGTAGTAGTAGTAGTAGTAGTAGTAGTAGTAGTAGTAGTAGTAGTAGTAGTAGTATGATATTTGATTGTTAAAGTTTGAGGTTTGTATTTAAGTATTTGCTTAAATAATGAATTAATGGTATCTTTAAATAATGAAAAATGATATTTGCATAAGATTAGAGGCAGACGCTAAACAAATAACAAGTTGTAGAAAGTTTGTTAAAGAATTGTATAGCTCGTTTGATGAACTTTCAAATATTTTAAGTTTAATAGGTAATTTTGTTAGATTAAAACTATTGTACCTTCTAAACAAAGAAGTTCGTCGTTGTGTTTGCGATTTAAGTGATATTCTAGAGAAAAATGTTTCTGGTATATCACAGCATTTAAGAAAACTAAAGGATTGAAATCTTATCTATTCAAAAAAGGAAGCGCAAACTATTTTTTATTCAATAACAGAGGATAAATTATCATTATTAAATCGGGTTTTTAAAATAGTAGACAGTGGTAATGTTCTACAAGAATTGGTATGAGCAGAGAAAAAAAGTTAATAAGTACAACAATTATTACAGCAATAGCTGCATCATTGTGTTGCATTTCGCCAATTTTAGCTTTAGTTGCTGGCACAAGCGGTATAGCCTCAACATTTTCTTGGATAACACCATTTAGACCTTTTTTAATAACTTTAACAGTTTTGGTGCTACTCGTTGCTTGGTGTCAAAAATTTAAATCACAAAAAAAAGAGATTGATTGTAACTGTGAAGTCGAGAAGGTCTCGTTTATAAATTCAAAGAAGTTTTTAGTAGTAGTTACTTTATTCGCAGCAGTAATGTTGGCATTCCCATCTTATTCTCAACTATTTTACCCAAATATAAGTAAGAAAACCATTTTTGTAAAAAAAGTAAACATTAGCGAAATTGAATATCAAATTAAAGGAATGACCTGTGAAAGTTGTGAATTACATATAGAAAGTGAAGTAAACAAATTGGGTGGAATACTTAAAGTGAAAGCAAATCACGTAAAAGGAAATACGTTTGTTACCTTCGATAAAACGAAAGTAACCCAAAAAGAAATTAAAAATGCAGTTCTAAAAACTGGTTATAAAATTATTGAATGATGGAAGTACAATTAAAATCAACAATTATATGCCCAAAATGCAGTCATAAAAAGGAAGAAGAAATGCCAACAACAGCTTGTCAGTTTTTCTATGATTGTGAGAACTGCAAAGAAGTATTAAGGCCTAAAGAAGGGGATTGTTGCGTGTTTTGTTCTTTCGGAACTGTTGCTTGTCCGCCAATTCAAGAGAATAATAGTTGTTGTTAAAATTCTGATATAGTTCTAAAGCCTATAAAATAAAAATTTGCTTTTTAGTGTAGATCCTCTTTTTAATCATCTAACGGATTGTTTTCTTCTAAAACCGTCTATTTCGAATTTAATGATATAGATGAATATGAAATAATTTACTTTCAAAAACGCACACAAATTACTGCTGCCGAATTTAAAAAACTTTATAAACATTTAAGATTGGCATAACTATTTAATTTTATAGTTTTTAATTACATTAAAAGTGTCTTCCCTATAAATAAAGACACTTTTTTTTTGTTCGGGTTTATAGGGAGAGACACTGTGTAGGTTATTTCAAAATATATTTGCAACTTAACTTAAAAACTAGAAATATACACAAATGAAAAAATACAAGACCACAAAACTATTTTTTACCCTAGGTTTCCTTTTATTATTTATAAGCTGCGAGTCTAACGAAGAAGATCTAAAAACAAGAGTAAGAGTTAGAGATTTCACAAAAGCTGAGTTAATTAATCTGCATGGAGAATCTGATAAATCGTGGAAATTAACAGAAATAATTCTTCCTGAAAGATTCATAGATCATCCAGCTTCCATAAACAATGCTTGTGTTGCAGATGATACCTATACTTTTTCGCATCCTACTTGGGAATTGTACGAAAGTATCGAAGAGGTTAAAATTGAATTAGGCGACACACGCTGTTTTGAAACATATAGTGAAGCAGAGTCTTTTGAGGGTAAGTTATTGTATAAACCTTATAATTTAAACGGAGTAGATGTTTTCAGGGTTGAATTTTTTTTAAATGAATGCAGCATTGCTAATAATGTTCCCGTGGGCACAACTACAAGATGTGATGAAAGTAGATATCGTTTGGTTGAACTTACAGCTGATAGAATGGTTTTTTCAAATGCCACATTTATAGGAGATCAAACCTTTGGTTATGTATTTGAAAAAATATAATGAATAGTTTAAAGTTGTTAAATAAGTAAGCACGGTAATTTTTTCTCTAAAATTACTGTGCTCTAAATGTTATACTTAAAACACGGTAAGTTTTTGGTAAAACCAAATTTTTTGCATCTTCTTTAAAAATATAATGTAAAAATTTTCTTTAAATAAAGTGTAGCTTTTCTTAACACGCATTCATTAAATAGTATTGCAATTATGCAAGTGTGAAATTGATACGAATCAATTTTTGAAATGAATAATACTTTAATCTATTGCATTAAACCTGTCCCGTATTTTATTACGGGACTTTGTTTTTTAATTGGGCGTTTATCTTTTTTAACATTAGGTGATATTAAAAGAAACATTAAACTTGGATTTAGGAATTCTCTACCAAATTTTATCTGCTTCACAAAATAGTAACCAATCGATTTAAATTTTGTTTTAAACATGTTTTACATAGCAAAACGCACATGATCCATTTAAATTAATAATAATAGAATAGTTTACGGAAATAATTATTATATATGAATATATACCTAGTTTTGGGCTATAAATAAGTATTTAAAACAAGTATAAATGGTTAAAATAGTATATGTAGGTTTTGGTATTGTATCTCAAGGGTTAGCCGAAATTATTTTAAGTGCTAATTCTTTAGCATTCATAAATAAAGGAATAGAGATACAAACAGTAGGAATACTGGATATTATAAAAGGTAGCAAGATTGATGAGAATGGAATCAATATGCAAGAGGTGCTTAAAAATGCCGAAAAAGGGGAATATAGTTTGTTATCAGAAAATATACTCGACATTCCTAAAGCGATACAAGAAATTAAAGCAGACATAATAATTGAAGCTAGCTTTACAGATATTAAAACAGGACAACCTGCAATATCTCATATAGAAACTGCACTAAATTCGGGTAAACATGTTGTTACCACTAATAAAGGACCTTTCGCTATGGCCTTTAAACAAATCTTTAATTTAGCGAAATTACAGAGAAAAATTGTTGCAATTGAAGGAACCGTAATGAGTGGTACACCTATACTAAATGTTTTAAATAATGGTCTATTAGGTTCTGATATAACTGCTGTAAATGGCATTATGAATGGCACCTCTAATTATATTTTATCTAAAATGGAAGTAGGAATGTCTTATAATGACGCACTTTCACAGGCACAAAAACTAGGATACGCAGAAGCAGACCCAACAAGCGATGTTGAAGGATTAGACACTTTAGCCAAAGTAATGATTTTGGCAAATGTTGTTTTTGGTGTGCAATTAATTCAAGAAGACATTGAAGTTAAGGGAATATCTAAAATTACACTTGCAGACGTAAAAGAAGCAGCATCAAATAATAAGAGATGGAAACTAATTGGAAGCGTTTGGAAGGATCATAAAGGGTTAGTTCATGGGGCAGTTGGTCCTAAACTGATTTCAATGAATGATTCACTATATGGTATTACAGATGCTACAAATGCTTTAAAAATTACTTCTCGTATTTTAGGTGATACTACGATAATTGGGGCTGGAGCAGGGAAAGTTGAAACTGGTTTTGCTTTATATAACGATATCTTATCAATACTTAAAGGTTAAAATTTAGAACATGACTGCAGATAAAAAAAATACAATTACGTTTCCTGTTTATAACAGTTATACAGGAAAAATAATAGGAACAGTTCCTCAATCAACAAAGCAAGATGTATTAAATGCACTTGAGCTAGCAAAAAAAGGAGAGGCTATCGGGAGAAAAATGTCAGCTTCAGAACGAATAACAATTCTTAGAAAAGCAGTTTCATTAATGGAACAAGAATTTGATACATTATCAAATCTCATTGCGACAGAAGGAATAAAGACCATTGCACAAGCTAGAAAAGAAGTAAGCAGATCTCTAGATACAATGCAACTTTCAGCAGAAGAAGCTTCAAGAATATCAGGTGCAACCATACCGTTTAATTCAGTTCTAGGCTCAGAAGACAGAGTTGGATACGAAATCAAATTCCCTATAGGTATTGTAGTTGCTATTACCCCATTTAATGATCCTTTAAATTTGGTTTGTCACAAACTAGGTCCGGCAATTGCAGCAGGCAATCCAGTGATATTAAAACCTAGTGATTATACACCTTTAGTAGCCATTAAATTTGGAGAAATTCTTTTTGAAGCTGGGTTACCAAAAGAAATGCTAAGTATCATTACAGGTGCACCAGAATATTTTGGAGACGCACTTATTAGCGATGACAGAATACGACTTATTAGCTTTACCGGAGGAGTAGCAGCCGCAAAAGTAATACAGCAAAAAGCAGGACTCAAAAAAATGGTGATGGAGCTTGGTTCAAATTCGCCGGTTATCGTATTGTCTGACGCCAATTTGGAAGATGCTGTGCAATCTTGTGTTTCAGGGGCATTCTTTGCAAGTGGACAAAATTGTGTTGGTGTAAAACGAATTTTTGTTGAGAAAGTAATTTATGATTCCTTTTTAAAGAAGTTTACAGCACAAACTGCAGCTTTAAAAATAGGTTCACCATTGTTAGAAGATACTGATATCGGACCAATAATAAGCAAACAAGCCATTGCAGAAATTGATCAATTTATTGAACAAAGCATCGAAAATGGAGCAAAATTGATTAGTGGAGGAAAAAAAGTTGGTTATTCTTATAGCCCTACTGTTTTGGTGTCAGATTGCAATAATGATATCGCAAATTGCAAGGAGGTATTTGAACCTGTAGTGACCATTTCAAAGGTTAATAATTTAGAGGAAGCAATTAAATGTTGTAATAAATCTCCTTTTGGTCTACATGCTGCCATTTTTACAAATGATATCAATAATGCTTATAAAGCTATTGATGGTTTAGACTGTGCCGGTGTAATGATCAATGATTCAACTGACTATAGAATAGACGCTATGCCTTTTGGTGGAGTTAAACTTAGTGGAATTGGTAGAGAAGGAGTGAAGTCTACTATTGAAGCAATGTCTGAAACCAAGGTTGTTTGTTTCAAATTAAAAAAATAAAGAAAAATAGTAGCTCATAAAAAGCCAATACGAAAGTATTGGCTTTTGTTGTTTTATTCGTGATTCAAATAAATTGGGAATAATGGATTTTGTGTAAAATCATAGATTAAAGATGTTTCCAAGCTTTTTACATACTCTTTTGTAACATGATCCATCAATAAATCTCTTAAATGATCTTTATCTCTTACTGCTACATAGAGAAGAAAATCACTATGACCCGCCAAATGGTATGTGTTTATAACCTCTGGCAACAATAACATTGAGTTTTTAAAATCTTCAACTTTTTCTTTTGTGTTTTTTGTTAGTTTTATAGAAACCATCGCTTCTATATTGGTGCCAAGTTTAGAGGAATCAACAAAAGCATGAAAACCGAAGAATATTTTTTTCTTATTTAGTTTTCTCATTCTTTCCGAGCAGGTAGATTCTGCAATACCAACTTCTGCAGCAATTTGCTTATTAGACAATCTAGCATTCTGCTGTAAAAGCCTAATTATTTGTTCGTCTGTTTTATCTAATTCGTTATTGTTGTTGTTTTTCCGGATAGTACTTATGATAAGTTGTTTTTTTATCAATGATATGCTTTAAATGGCTGCAAAACAAAATTATATTTAAATTAAATAGAATGATTTACAATTGATCAAAGAAATATGCCTTTATTTTTATAGAGCGAACACCTTTTTTATTGTTTTTCAATCTCTGTTTTTTTAGAAGAAACAAACTTTACTATCCATTAAAATGCTTGTTATTTTTACAAGACTGAAGTATTTAAGCATTCTTATAATTTTATTTTATAAAATTTTTAAAACGATAGTAGTTCGCATATTATTTAGTTTGACTTGATCATTTTTATTGTAGTTTATGATACAAATTCGTGTTTCACCATAAACTTTATTCCTGTTCTAATAATACAATAAAGAAAAGCAATACGATTCCAAAAAGTAGCACCGCACAAATTATTTTTACTGTTTTTTTTAACATTGTTACTTTTTGTCCTGTTCGAATATTGATGATTAAATCATCTTGCTCTAGCATAGTTTTATAATTATTTATTCGTTTATATTTTTTGCTTGTTTTAGTAGAAACCTGTTCCCTTTGTCGTCAGCTAGCCATAATGTATTATTTTCTATGATTAATCCCTCACTAACATCACCAGAATGATGCACATCAACACGTATCACTTTACCACCATAGTCATAGCTAACGTGCGCTGCTAAAGTATGCCCAATTGCGATTCTATCTACTTTAAATTTTTCAAGAACCTGATTTATATGCGTTGTACTTGCTTTTTTAACAAGTTTATTTGTGCTTCTATCATGAGCTAGACCTCGATAAAATAGTATCCCATTGGCATCATGTATTACACTACCATCAATAGTCCTTCTTACGACATCATCAGTAACAAAATTATTATCTGCTTCTTTGTCAATAGATTGAAGTGTAGGATGCATACCTAATATTTTCGGAGAGATGCCAGCATGGACAAACAAAGTTGTTCCAATTTTTAAAAGCACAGGTTTACTTCTTAACCAACGTCCTAATTCTGATTTTTCAGACCATAATTCCCGTTGAGACATATCTGTGGTGCGAAAAGTACCATAATATTTAGAGGCAACAGACTTGGTTCTACCATCTAATAAATAGCGTTCATGATTGCCCAATACAAAATGAACATTTCCACCAGCCAACTTTGCCTCCTCCTCTAATTTGTAAATTAACCATAACAAAGGAACAACATTGCTACCGCGGTCTACCATGTCGCCGATTAAAACTAAATGACCAGAACCATAACACCAGTTTAAAGCATGATCTATTACACCGTTCACCTGTAATAGATGAACCATAGTGTCAAACTCACCTTCCAGATCTGAAATAGCGAATAGCTTTTTAGGACTCGGAATACTCAATTCTGAACGTTGATAAGCTTTTCGCAAAGGAACTGTAAATTGTGTCCCTTCAGCATTGTCTACTATAACTTCAACTTCGTTTGTTACGTCTTGTCGAAGTACCTCGGAAGGAGCTTTGCCGTCTCCATTAATATAAAGGGCATAACGTGTATCATTTTCGGTTAGAACATAAGGGCCATCTTGACGAACAGGAATATTTTGATAGTCGAGAAATAGCCATTCATTTGAGTATCCCAAATAGCAACCATCGGGTGCTTTTATTCCAATTCCTGTAATTCTACTAAGTAAGGCAATAGATGCGATTACAATAAGTAAGAAAGCACAAAATAATTTTACTATTTTTTTTAACATTTTTATTTTTTTTAGTAGACAATTTAAAATTAAGACTACATAAGTATCTTTTTGATACAAAAAAAAGACGTTTTTTCAATTGATGATTGTTTGAAGTTAAATAGAATACGCACTTTAACCGGTTACTTTTCGCATCACCCATTCTAAAGGACCAGATTTTTTATATTTCATCCAAATTACCGCAAATAGCACACATAATACACTAAACACAATTGCATAACCAACCGAAAATTCAATAGAATAATTCCCTATTTTAAAAGGGTTTATAACTTCAATAATTCCCATTCCAACAATAACGTGAGCTACGTATAAGGTGAATGCCAATTGGCCTGTTTTGTTTAAGGCATCAATGATAAAATTATTTTCAAATTTCTTGGAAATTAGTATACACGCTGAAATTATCGCAAAAGCAATGGCAACTCCGCTGAACATATAAATGGGTAGTGGTGGCATTGGTTTTGTTCCAAAAATTTCAATTAGTTCCAAAGTAGCTTCTTGGTTTCCTTCGGATAAAGTTGAGATGGTTAGATAAGACACAACTTGAATAGCAATAAAAATGATGGTACTCATCCAAAATGTTTTTTTTACGAATTCTTCGTTGTGTAAGTCCTGTTTTCCAAACCAATAACCAAAAAGCATAAAAGCAGTCCAAGGTATTACTGGATGAAAACCATTAAAAAAAAGATTTCTAATAAAGCCTTTAAATGTCCAAAAACCTTGATACTCTAAAGTGGCAAAATCCCAACCGGTCTCGTAATTTAAAACTGTTACTAGAATTGGATACACTAGAATGATGCAAATACCCGAAATTAAGATTGTTTTTTCTTTACACGTTAATAGCGCCATGACAATTGCCATATAAATACCATAAAAATGTAGAATATCTGCTGGCCAAATGGTGATGTATGAAAGACCAACAAAGAATAGAAATACGGCCCTTTTCATAATTCTTATCCGAGCAACTTTTAACTTAGTTTGATCGTTATTTTTAATGGCCGAATTTGTCATTAAAGCAAGACCAATACCCGCTAAAACTACGAAAGTGGCGGCAGCTTTTCCATCAAAAATACTGGCAAACGATTTCACCCAAGAGTGTCCATTTTCGCCAAATACAACCTTGAAATTAACAATTATCATTCCGATAACTGCCAAAGCCCTTGCTACATTTATTCCAATTATTCTTTGTTTCATGATTTGTTTTTAATTAACTAAAAATGAGTATGTATTGTGTTAAAATATCAATAATTATTGTTTGCTTCTTTAAAGTAATTTGGTCTCCAAGATAAATTTCCAATGATTATTTTTAATGCGATCTTTCCGTGTTCTGCATTTTTTTAAATCATATAAAACACCCTTAAACGCTATAAAATTAATCAACAAAGCATTGTTTGTTTTTATATCTTCATCTTCGGTTCATCCATAAATAACTTTTTCTTCTTCCTTTTGATAGATGCCAAATAATTAAAAACCCAACATAATTATTATCTAAATGATTTTTAGTAGATAAATGATACAACGGATGCACTGAAAGTGCGTTAAAAATTTTATTTACCGAACCTATTTTTCCAAAACAGTATGTTTCCCTTCTGAAATTGAATTCAATTAAAAATTAATTCCTAATTCTAACTGAAATCCAAAATTTCTATTGATCACTTTAGACGTTTGCCAACGTTGAAAAATTCCTGCTCCAATTACGATTCCAAAATCTTTCCAAGGAATTATTTTTACTCCTTGATTTGCTCCAAGACCTATTAAAAAGTTGTTTGACTTTTTTTCTTGTAAATCTCTTAAGACTTCCAATCCGATTGGTACATTTATGCCAATATCTAAATAAAAACCAGGAGATATTTTAAGAAAACCATTGAACCCAAAACCAAAGGCATAGGAATCAACCGAGCTGTAGCCGCGCTCTTGCACTATATTTGACTTCGCCCTAGATTGACTATAGCCTATAACAAAAGGAATAATAAACTCTTTTTCATGATCTGAAAACCCGGTATATGCAACATTCCAACCTTCATTATACTTATCTGTTACTCTTTTATATGTGACCATGTTAAACCACTTACCTAAAGGAATGTAGGTGTCAAAAATAGTTGAGTTTTTGGAGGCACCAGCTTTATCTTTACTTATCAGATTATTAGTTGCATTTGATTTTTGTGCATTTATAAAGCTTCGTAAGCAATACTCCAATGCTGCTCGGACTCTTTTTTCGTGGGTTTCGTAGATTTCTGTTAGTTTAGACTCTGGAAAAATCTGGTCTTCATAATGAGCAACTTTATAAAGTTCTTCTCCGCTCTTTGTATAAAAATGGAGTGCAATATATACCCTCGCAGTTCTCTCATCGATACTCGTTTGCACCTGTTCAATTTTTAAATTCTTAAGCCTTAAAATAATTGGAATTGTGTTACCTGTTTTAGCTAAGGCAACATCCATAAAGTTCTGGATTGTTGTTGCAGTGCCGTTCTCAAAATATAATTTCACTTTATTGTTAGAATTATCTTCTATAACACCAAGGTGCAGCTCTTGACGATCATCTATTACTTTGTCTATATAAAAATTCTGATTCTTAATCTCGAATGAAACCTTTTTTAAATCTATAGTTGTTTGTGAAAAACAGATAGCACAACTAAAAAAAACTGCTAAAATATTTGTTATTTTTTTCATTATTTATTTATTTATTTATTAGAACTGTTGTAATGTACTTCGATATCTCTCATTTCATTAATATCATACTTCAGTATTAAGGATTTCTGTGATATTGATATGATGTAAACTTTTATCTTATAACCTTTCTCATCAATCATTAAAATATAAGCACCGCTAGTATTTAAGATAAAACTTCCTTTTTCTTCTTTACCTTCTAATTTTGAAGTGTAGGTCATCTCTTGTGTAAAAAGAATATAATCGTCTTTTTCTCTTTTACTAGGGGGATACTCCTTGTTCTCGATTTTATAGGTATCTAGAAACCAAGTATTAAATAGCATATTTGTTTCGCTCTCTTGAGCATGTGTTTTGCCCATCATAACCATTATTAAAAAGTTAATAATGACGATTACCCGTATATATGTATTCATTGGAGTTATTTTTGTTTAAGATTTATGGAGCAAATATATTTTGTAATAATCACTCTAGTGTTTCTCCCTATAATACCAAACAAAAAAAAGTGTATTCATTTATAGGGAAGACACTTTTAACATACGTAACTCGCATATAGGTGAAAAGTTAAATAAATAACAAAAGGTTGTTGAATATAGTTCATAAACAAATGATCATACTTTTTTTTGCAGAAGCGAGGTATCTAAAAGCGAAAAAAAACATGCTGAATATTTCAAATTTATACCTTCTGATGTTTTAATGGATAAAATGAACCTGTTCAAAATTTAACACCTACTGTAATCATTAATAGCAAATAGCATGTGGCCATTGAAAAAAACAATAAATATGGACACATGAAATAAACCTCATTATATTCTTGGAATATAATGAGGTTTATTCGTGTCATAAGGCTAGAAAATTAGACTTTTTGTTGTCTTAGGTTTTCTACTGATTCAAAATTCATGAATACTACCAATTTAATTATTTAATGTTGTCAGAGAGCTAAGTAGCTTTTTTACTCTATAACTTTGGGACTTACTTTGCATAGCCTAAGCAACGTAAAATATGAATAATAGAAGGGAAAATGAACAAGCTTAAAGGCATCTTTATATATAATTTGTTGCATTTTTAAGTGCATAATTTAGTAAATAAAAACTGAATAGAAAATCCGAAAGTGTTTTCGTAAGCAAGCTAAAACTAGCAATAAATTATATACTTTGATCTTTACTTGCTTCTTTCCGTTTCTGTTTGAAAAATTCTTTATCAGCTATATAAATCGTTTTTTTAACTACAGAATAAACTTGAGTTCCGTCCTTATTCGTAAGTTTTGTAATTTTTATGATTTCTATTTCATTTTTTTTCGAAACTTGCTCCTTTATTTCTGTAAGTTCTTTCTCGGAATAATTGAAATCTGCATACAAATTTTCTTTTGCAGGTTTTTTAAAAAACACTTCGACCGATTTGTCCCAAACCACATAACTTGTCCCAATCAGATTTATTAATTGAACCATTGGAATAGGGTCAACTGCAGAAAACATACTGCCTCCAAAAATTGAGTTTGCATAGTTTTTATTTTTGTAACTTATTGGCAGTTTAATTCTAACATTCAATAAGTCTTCTGATACTTGAATTATTTTGGCAGTACTTCTTTTGTACATCTGTGAAAAATTGAATCCGTATTTAAAAAGTTTATTCTTTTAAATTAGTTTTGGACCAATCTTCGCAATTATTTGATAAATAGACATTTTATATTTTTTTAAAATTATAAGTTTAGCAATAATTAATTTTGTAGGCCAATCAGAAAGTTTTCCTTTTAGTTTACTTAGAGCCCTGTATTTAAGACTGTAACGCAACAAAGCGTTTATTTTCTTTATGCTTCTAAACTACAAGTTTTAGTTCATTGCCTATAATTTATTTGGGGTTTTATATGTTCGAGTTGCTTATTTAAAAATATAAATATTCCAAGAATCGTTATCCTAGTTTTTGTTTTCCAGATCGAAAAAAAGCATTGGCAGTATATATTGGCTTTTATCCTGCAATTTTTCGCATTATATATTCTAGAGGGCCGTGTTTAAATTTCATACGCCAAATATGTGAAAAAAATATAATTACAATGCTAAAAAAAATCGCATAAACTAGGGTAAATTCAATAGAAAATGCAAACTCTAATTTCCTGAAAAACAATTTTATAGCAAGCATTCCGATAATAACGTGTAAGAAGTAATTACTTAATGAAAGCTGTCCTGTGCTTACCATCTGCTTTATAAAAAGTGTATGCGATAATTTAGTACTAATGTACATGGATATTGAAATAATAAAAACCGCTGAACTACAAGCTGTAATCATATAAAAAAAAGATGGTGGAATTGGTGTTGTTCTTAAAAGATATGTAATATTTGAAGCCTCTGTTGGCGATAATTGATTTAGTGTGCCAATTAAAAATATTGAAATACTTTTAAAAACAATAAATAGGGTTAGAGAAAATAGGGTTAGTCGCTTTCTTATCTTTGTTTCGTTAAAATTTATCCTTCCAATCCAAATACCGGTTAGAAGAAAAGAAATCCAAGGGCAAACCGGATGAGAGCCGTTCAGAAAAAAATTGCGAAAAAATCTGTTTACGTTAAAGAAATCTGTGTATTCTAAAGTATTCCAATTCCAAACTGCATCATAATTAAAGAATAACATGGAAACCGAATAAGCTATTATTAACAAAAAGCTTATTGTTAGTAGCCATTTGCGGGAGACGGACAAAAACAAAACTCCTATTGTTACATGCAGACCATAATAATGTAAAATATCAGCAGGCCAAATAGCATAATAGCTTAAACCTACAACAAAGAGGAATGCAGCTCTTTTTAGTAGTATTATTTTTACTTTTCTGATTTCCCCCACATCGTTTTTAGCTTTTGCTTTTCGGTACATTAAAGTCATACCAACGCCTGCAAGAACAACAAAAAGAGCCGCTGCTTTACCCGATAGTAAATCTACCAACTGATACAAATAAGCATCAGTTTCTACTACCATCAAGGTCTTGAAATTCACGAATATCATTCCAATAATAGCAAGACCACTAGCAAAATCATACCCTAAAATGCGATGCGTTTCTGCTGTCATTATTTTGTTGTTGCATAATGAATACCCACACCGTCCATTTCTTTAATGTCAATTTTAAAAACCATCTTATTAATTGACAACTTATCAACAATCATTTTTATGCCATCTCCTTTTTCGTTAAACATAGTAAAATAGTTTTCCTCAGTATTGAAAGTCCATTTTCCTGATGTTTCTATCCCCTTATCCAAATTAACATAAGTCATATCGCTTTTTAGCAAAATATAATCGTTCTTTTCTTTTTCATCAGGTTCGTAATCAACCCACATAACTTCATACTTTTCGAGATACCACTTTTTAGAAAGTGTATCTTTGTTTACTGTTTGTGAAAATCCACTGATGTATAAAAAGTTAATTAGAACAGATGTTAAAAGTATTTTCTTCATTGTATAAAATTTATAAAATATTTGTATTGAGTAATTCAATGGGTCTATTTCTTAATTAAAACGGTAAATAAAACAGGGATAACCACTAATGTTAAAATTGTTGCTACAATTAAACCAAACATAAGCGCTACTGCTAAAGGAACAAACATTTCGTTGCCCGATAACGAAAGCGGTATAAGTGCCATTACGGTAGTTGCTGTTGTAACCATAATTGGAACAAATCGCTGATTTGATGAAGCTCTACTCGCTTCAATAATACTCATTCCTTGCTCCGTGGCTCTGTTAATAAACGTAATTAGCAATATGGCATCGTTTACAACAATACCTATTAAACTGGCAATTCCTAAAATTGCGGTAAACGAAAATGGCTGACCAGTAACAAGCAAACCTGCAATTGAACCAATAAATGCCAATGGCAAAGTAAGTAGTATTACAAAAGGTTGTGCAAATGAATTAAATTCAATCATTAAAATAATATAGACAAGGAATATTGCAGCAAGTGCAGCAAAGCCCATATTCCCAGAATCTTTTTTCGATGCTTCTCGCTCTCCGTTAAAGGTAATATCCGTTCCGGTTGTATCTAGTTTTGGTAATATTTCAAACTCAATTATATTAGCAATTTCGGTAGGACTATAGCCCTCTTTTGCATCACAAAATACGCTTATGTTTCGTTCCTTATTAGTATGTCTAATTACAGGATATTTCTTCTCAATTTTGATATCTGCTATTTGTTTTAATAAGATTTTTTGTTGTGTTTGTGATGAGACAATTCCCAAATTCTCAAGCTCGGAAATAGAAGATATAGTACCCGAGATATTCACAGGATATTCGTTTCCATTTTTCCTGTATTTTGTCAGTTCGCTCCCCATCAGCGCCAAATTAATTTGCTTTTGAATATCGTATTGGTTTAAACCTAACGACGCTGCTAAATTAAAATCAATATCGGCTACATATTCGTATTTTGCATTACTTATGCTCGTCCCAATTTTATAGGCTCCTTCAAGGTTTCGAAGTGTGTCTCTTATCATTTTTGCAACTTCAATATTTCTATTAATATTATCGCTCGAGATATCGAGTAGCACCGCGCCACCACCGGAACCCGACAAGCTTAATAGGCGAGTTTGAACAGAAGCTCCTATAATTTTTTCGTTAAATTGATTTTGTAAATAGGTTGCCAATTCTTTTTTGTTGGTAAAATTTTCGCTCTTATCCATATCAAAATCAACCTTAATTTGCGCATATTCCAACGATTGCACATTTACTTCCATCAGTTGGTAAAAGCGGGGTAATGGTTTACCAATAGAAGAAGTATATGATTTTGTTTCGGGTTGTTGTTGTAAAATATGCTCTATTTTTTCAACAATATTTTCTGTATTTTCTAGACTGAAACTTTCGCCAGAAATATCAATATAAAGCGTTTGCTTATCTGCTGGCGGAAAATATTCCTCATTCAAAAACCGCACTGATATAAAAGAAAGTATTAGTACGACAAAACTAATGGTAAGTGTTGCCTTTTTATATGTTAGAGCTTTGTCCAAAAAACTAATAAAGAACATTCGTAAATAATTTTTTCTTGCTTTTTTCTCTTTTGACTTTCGTGCAAATAATACGGTTAAGGCAGGTATTACTAGCATTGCCACAAAATAGGATGCAATTAAAGAAATAATTACAATTTTTGGTATGGCACCCAACAAATCGCCTGCAGCACCAGGTAAAAATAATAAAGGTGAAAAAGCTGCAATAGTCGTTAATGTTGCCGAAAGTATTGGTTTTGCTGTTTCTTTTGCCCCTAGATATGCGGCTTGTAATTTATCTTTTCCTTTATTGAGGTGTTCTTGCACTGCTTCTACCACAACAATAGCGTTATCTACAAGCAAACCCAAAGCAATAATTAAAGCTGTTGTAGATATTTGATGAACCTTTAAATCGAACACCCACATGGCAACAAAACTGATAAGTATTGAAAGCGGAATAGCCACCGAAACAATAATTGCATTTCTCAAACCCAAAGCAATAAAAACCACAATCATCACGAAAGCAATACCTTGTAAAAGGTTCATCATAAAATCAGCAATTGATTTGTCGATGCTTTCTGGCTCAAAAGATATTTCATCAATAATTAAATCATCAGGGAAATCTTGCTTTGTGCTTTCAATTCGTTGTCGCACATCCATACCTATTGGAATAATATTCTTTCCAGATTTAAAGAAACCTGCGAGCAAAACCGCGTTTTTTCCATTTTGTTTGGTTTTATATTTTACATCTTTACTTTCTAATATTTTTACAGTAGCTAGGTCTTTAAGCCGTAAAGAACTGCCATTTTCAGTAGACGTATAGAGTATTGTATTTTCAATATCCTTTACAATTCCGAATGGGCTAGTAATATTTACGTTTATCTGGCCATTTTCGGTTTTAATTGCTCCAGCAGGAAAGGTGACATTCTGAGCTTTTATTATTTCCGCTATATTTTCAATCGAAATTGGATATTTCTGAAGTTGAGCAATATCAATCTTAATTTCAATTTCTTGTGGAATTTTCCCAACCAGTTCAAAGCGAGTAACTCCATCAACTTTAGAGAGTTGTTTCTGAAAAACTTCGGCATAAGCCGATAATTGTTCAAAATTGTAGTTTTCGCCAGAAAAACTGATGATCATTCCTGCAGTTTCAATCAGTTTTGTATCTATGTATGGTTTGTAGGCATCTTTCGGAATACTACTATCAATATCACTTATCACTCTTCTGAGTTCTTGCCACGATTTTTCTACCTCGGCATCATTTGTTAAGGATACAACAACAATAGAAGCACTATTAAACGAATAACTTTCTACTTTATCAAAACCTGAAATCTCATTAACAGCATTTTCAATTGGATTCGTAATAAGTTGCTCGATATCTGTTAGCGATGCACCAGGATAAATGGTGGTAATCATTGCAACAGGCACTGCAATATCTGGGTTTTCTTGCTTTGGCAAAAGAGTGTAAAAATAGAAGCCAACAATGGCAACAGCAATTGCTATAAACAAGGTAATCTTGGACTGTTTTATTGGAGCTGAAAGAAACGAGGTTTTTAAATTTTGATTTGTTTTATTCATGATTTCTATTTAACAATTTTTACTTTATAACCCTCTTTTATACTTGCCGCACCTTTAGTAATTAATTTATCGTTTTCTTTTAAGCCAGAAACCCGAACTTCTTCGCCTGAAAAATCAATAATTTGAACTACTTTTTTTCTTAACCTATTGTTCTCTGACAGATTCACAAAGTCTTGCCCATTGTTTGAAATATATTTTATGGGTATCCAAATTCCTTGAAGCGTGTCGGTTTCAAAATATATTTTTGCGGTAAGCCCTATACTAGCTTTAATGGAACTATTATTTGAGAAATCAATTTTAACAGTATGTCTAAAAGTCTGAAAATCGGGAAGTGTAGCGATATAATTTACCTCGCCATTTACTTTTTGATTTTTAATTTCAACAATTACTTTTGTGCCTTTTTTAACAATCTCCAAATCTTTTTGCGACAACGCCGTTTCTGCAAATAATCCTTTGCCTTGAATAATTATTGTTTCTGCTCCTGCATCAATAAGTTCTCCAACTTTTGGTATAATATCAGAAACAATTCCGTTGGTTTGAGCAATAAGTGTTGCTTGTTTAAAATCTTCATTTTTTGCATCGATATTGATTTTACTTTGTTCCCAATCTTTATATTTTATATCACGATCCAATTTTTCTTTTTCGATATCTGTTCCCGATACCCCTCCCAATTTAAATACTTTATGAAGATTTTGATAATATTTTTCTGCTTCTAAATACGCGCTTTCGGCTTGTTTTTCTTGGTTCTTAGCTGCATTTAATGCTAAACTGAAACCTTTTGTTTCTAATTGCATCAATTTAGTGCCCTTTTTAACGAACTGATTTTTGCTAACAAAAATTGATTTTACTCTCCCTGGTGTTAGAAAGCTGTAGTTCATTATTTTAGAGCTTATGATTCCAAAATATTCAATCTGACGAACTCTTTCTTTATTTTTTAGAATTTCAATTTCAATAGGAAATTCTAGTTCTGTTATCTGTTCTTCTTTTACATCACTGCAAGAAGATAATGTAAAAATCGCAAGTAATAATAATGCTAAATGATAGGTTTTTAAATTAAATATTTTCATCTTTTATTTTTTTAGTAGTTCGCAATTGCGATGTTAAAATCAATCTGTGTGCACTTAAAGTTGTAAATACTGTTGTATAAATTTATTTTAGCGCTGTTATAATCGTTACTTATTCTTCTTAAATCGAGTTGAGATATTAAACCGATTTTTGCTGTTTCAACAGCAATTTCATACGCTTTCTTTGCTGTTTCTCCTGCAGACTTAGCCACCTGTATGGTTTTGTGTTCTTCTGATAATTTTAATTCTAGATTTTGAATTTCGATGGTCATACTCAATTTGGCTTCTTTTTTTTCTAGTGAGGTAATAGTAGATAAGATCTTTGCTTTACTTACTTGAGATTTTCTAAAACCACCCGAAAAGATTGGAACCGTAAATGTTAAAGCTGTATATATAATTTTATTCTGATTATCTTTAAATGTCCATTTATCTGAACTACTAAAATAACTGTAGCCAGCTCTTAAGTCCAATGTTGGATAATACTCCGCTTGCTTATTTTTTATATCTAATTCTTGTAAATAATTATTGGCTTCCAATAATTGGTAATCAATCCTATTGCTAATTGCATTGTTTGAACTTACTGCAGCCTCTTTTAATTGATATGCTGCTAAATCGTATTCTATTACAATGCTATCTGTTGGATTTATTCCTGCAATTAGTTTTAAATTTCCTAAAAGGATTAAATAATTTCTTTTTGCTTTTAGCAATCTTGGCAATTCTTCTTCCCAGCGTATTTTAGCTTGCAACAAATCCAATTCAGAGATTAATTTATTTTCAAATTTATTTTTTGAGGTTGCATAGTTTTCTTTCGCTAGTAACTCCGATTCCTGACTCACTTGATATACATTCTTAATTAATACGGTTTGTAAGAATGCTTTTTTAGCTTCCGCGATTATCTTAATTATCTGGTCTTGGTTTTGCAATTTTCCAATGGTAGAGAACTGTCTTGCCGATTTTAAATCGTAAATACTTTTAAGGCTAAATAAGTTTTGTTCTAACAAAATATTAGCTTGAAACTCATTATCAAAATTTATTTTGAATCTTTGCATTGTTTGAGGAACTTCACCTGTAACAGGGTCAATATTATCGAAATCCGGAGTTTCAAAAAAGGTGTATTGGTCGTTTAAATTGCGTTTTACCTCAGTTTGTCCATTTATTTGTGGCAATAATGCCGACATCGCCTCTTTAATTGATAAGTCTGCCGATCGACTCTTATTTTTAGATATTTTTAATTGCAGATTATTTTCACGAACGGTATTCACAAATGTTTCTAAATTGTACATAGTTACATTGCTTTGCGAAAAAGAAAACTGTGAAATAAAACTTATCGCAAAAATCAATAAGCTTTTAATAAGGGTTTCTTTAATACTAAATAATTTCATTTGTTCACATTGTTAAGTTTAATACAATGCAAAGGTGCGATGCAAAAAAGCGCAAAAAAATTTAAAGGGTCTAAGGCTAAAATGCAGGGATAAGAAAGTAATCTTTGGGCTATTTAGTTTTTTGCCCCAATAGTTGGGACAAAAAGCTATTTATACCAATAATTGATTTACAGTAAGTTACGACTTTGTGATACATTTATTAAATTCAGAAATGTAGCTTTTCGATACAGGAATTGTTAGTTCCGAAACCTGATTTAGTTTTAAATTAAAACCTGACACTGTCTTTTTTGCAAGTTCGATATTATTGGTATTTACAATAAATGAACGATGACAACGAATAATAGGAGTATTCATAAAAGTAGGTTCTAATTTTTTTATAGAGTTTCTTAATAAAGACTTTGAAAGTGCACCATTTTCTAAAAAATTAACTTCTACATAATTATCAGCAGCTTGTATAAAAAGTAGATTTTCTGTTTTTAAAACTAATTTTATAATCTCGTTTTCGTCTTTAAGGGCAATATCAGGTACAATTTTTTCTAAAGATTTATGTGTACTATTTTCATTTTCTAAATTTTTGATTACGTCCTTAATATGAATGTAACTAACATATAAAAAATAAGGTGGAAGCATAATTAACACATAAGCCAAAAGGCTGTTAATCCAAACCATGATAAGGTTTCCTGTAAAATCCTGATCTAAAACTTCAAAGACAAACCAAACTGACGCAACAAAGACTGCTTCTAAAAGAAACCAAAAAAACAAGGAAACAATAGTAAAACTATTTAGTTTAAATAAAACTCTAACAACAAATTGAGATAATAGCAATACAACAAAAGCTAAAGTCATTGCTATAAATAATTCAATAAATACGTCTTCTTTGGTAATCGATCCTTGATAATATAAACCAAAAGGTTCAAAAAAGTTAAGAAATACAAAAGCTGTAAAAACAGAAAATGCAACAAGATAAAATTTTCTATTTGTAGAATTTATGTCAATATTAGATTTTATGTATTTTCTAATTCGTTTCAAGTCAATTTTTATAAATTACTTTTTGATTTTGTAAATATATTATTATTTCTTGTGGTGAGGAAATTGTATTTTTTTCAAATATAGGTTGTAAGGCAACCAATGCGATTTTTACATGCGTAAAATAGGAGCATACTTCACCGATCGCAGTGAAAAGTAAAGTGGGTCAGCAAAAGTAAAATCTTTCAAATAAGTCAATTTTCTACTGATATGTTTTTTTTCTCGTTCGAATATTTCCAATTTATAGGTTACTTTTTATTGAATTTAAATGGTTCCCAAAGGCTAGTAAGCATATCCTGCGATGCGATACAAGTATTTAGTATACAGATTGTTGTAAAAAGTCTTTTTAAACCAAGATAAAATTACTTTATCAATTGTCCTATTTTTTTATGAATTTTGCGTTTTAAATTGAATATACTTGATAATATCAGACAAGAACCGCTGTAAAAGATATTAATTATAGTTCAATTACTCAAATATTACTTCGAATTTTGAATTATAAATGTACTAATATCACCTAAGACATCTTTGACGAATGCTTGCTTTCCAAATAATTCTAATTTAATTAAAAAACCAATCCCCGGATGCAAATCATAAAAATAGTTACTTTTCAATAGGCCGTGTTCTGCTTCTGGATATATTTTTAATTGGTAATTATCAGAATTATTTGTTGAAAAAATACGCTCATACGTTTGATGAGATTCTTCAAAGTCAACATTCAAATCCTCTGCTCCAAATACACCAAAAATAGGGCATCGAATATTTTTCAAATCTTGCTCTGCGTCGCTTAAAATATTTTTTTTGACAAAATAAAATCGCTCCTCACTCATAAAGTCACAATCCTCTTCTTGTTCATTTTTACATTGTTCTTTCTGATATGTCACATAATCGGAATAAGAACTATTCGCATTAAAAAGATTGAAATCAATTTCATTTTGTCTAACTTCTGCTTCAATAGCGTCTTGATTAGCACCTTCAAGCTTCATTCTTGTTCGAGTTAAATAGTTGCTTTGTCGTTTCCAATTAATCGCACCGGATACACTAATGATAAAATCAGGATACTTCGATAAAGTCGCCACTTTTGGCATTACCCATCCTGCTTGACTAAAGCCAATCAGTCCTATAGAAGAGAAATCAAAGCGAGTATCTGTTTGAACAAAATCAATCGCAGTAATCACTTCATTTGCTCGGTCTTCCATGGATTGACTGAGCCATTTTCCGGTACTTTGCCCTATGCCTTTTTTGTCCCAAGACATACTTGCAATTCCTTTTTTAGCTAGTTCATTCCAGATATGTTCGTAATAGCCATAAGCATCGCGTTCTAGCTCTCCGTCACCATGAACAAAAATAACCAAAGGCATTTTCTCTTTAAGAAGATATTCTTTATTGGGTACATTCACAACTCCTTTAATAGTGTCAGATTGAAATTGAAAATTAATAATTTGACTTTGATAGTTCGTTTCACACAAAAAGAAACTCATGGCAATTAATAGTATAATTATAATAGAAATTATTTTTGCTATTTTATTCATTGTATAAATTTAAGTTCTAAAGTTACTTTTTTGGTAGGATTTTTTTTGTGTTTCATACGAGACAATCATTAAGTATTTAATTTTTAGGCATCCTATTTCAGGAAAGTACAGTTTGTCCTTTAATACATTTGAATCTATTATTTGTTAACTTATTAAAGATAAAATAATTAAAAGCAAGAAGACACCTTCTAATAGAGATGCCTTCTTGCATTAGAGATCGTAATATTTATAATTTGTATCCCAATGATATTTGAAATACACTATTTTTAAGGTCGGGGTTTTCACTAATTGTTGTAATGCTATAATTATATCGAACTTGGGCAAATAGATTTGCATTGATATTGTATCCAAAACCTACATTAAGGGCAAAATCAAAATTCGAGGCGTCCGTATTAAGATCAGGGATTGAGCGATCATTAAAAACTGCTTTATCATTCACTAAAAATGATATTTGTGGCCCAGCCTCAATACTGAATTTTTCTGATACATAATATTTTGCCATCAAAGGTATTGATAGATAATCTAATTTGAGTTTTTCTGAATTCCCACTTTCTCCACCTTGTCTAGAGTACAATAATTCTGGTTGCAATGAAAACTTTTCATTTACCTTAAATTCTGCAACTCCACCAATGTGAAAAGTGAATAAGTTATCTCTAGCTCCTTCACCTCCTCTAATGTTTGAAATGTTAAGACCTGTTTTAAATCCGAAATCAACATTTTGAGCATTGATTACATTTGATATTGCAAAAATAGCCATCGTTGATAATAGTATTAATTTTTTCATTATTTATATATTTTAAATTAAGCTGCAAATATATTTTGGAATAATTATAATAATGTTTCTCCCTATAAATCGAAACAAAAAAAAGCGTCTTCCTTTATCGGGAAGACACTTTTAATGTATTTAAAAGAGATATAATCAATAAGTTATATCAATCTATAGGCTTATGCAATTTCTTAAATTCGGTAGGTGTCATTTGAGTTTGTTTTTTAAAAGCAGTATAAAAAGCAGCTTTACTATTAAAACCTACATCCAAATAAATAGCAAATATTGTATCTGGTTTTGGTTCCATAAGTTTCTTTTTGGCGGCTTCAATTCTGAAACTACTAATAAAATCAGAAAAACTCATTTTTGCATTCTGGTTGATAGCTTGTGATATATGATGAATGGATTGATTTAATTTTTTTGCCACAGTATTCAATTTTAAATCAAAGTCTAAATAAAGCGATTCCTTCTTTACAATTGTGTTTATCTGCTTAAAAAGGTCCGAAGAGTCATATAAAGAAGATTTTGCATATTTTTCGATGGTAGAAGTAGGTAAATCTTCGAAATTCCCTGAATATGCAAATACAGGAAAATGCATAACAGAAAAGGTGAATACGAAAAAGAATATTGAATATATAAGCGTTTCAAATTTTAAATAAAAGTTAAAATGACCAATATCTAAACTACCTAAGATTGTTGTTACAAAAACTAAAATTTGCACACAAATCATTACAATTATAATAATCTTAATCCATTTATAAAGATTTTTTTGAATTTCATTTAACTCAATTATTATTGGTGCTTTTTGTAGTTTTTTATAACCAAAAAACATAAGTGTTATATTCATAGAACTTACCAAAATATTTTCAACTAACACCACAATACCATAATTAGAAGTCTCTAATGCGGCCACAAAATCCTGTAAATTTTGGTTGTGATCAAAAGGAATAAATACTAAAATTCTAAGTATTGTATACCCAACAATAAGAGGCGCCCATTTTTTTTTATTTACTTCAGATTTGGTGTAAAGAGCAATAAAATAATAAAATAACAATCCAGTAAAATGATAGAAAAAGTAGGTGAATCCAGAGTAAGTAGCTGCTATTTGATTTGTTATGGAAAGATAATAGTCTAATGCTGTCAGAACATAAATAAATAATAAGGAAGCTAAAACATATCGTATCTTTTTGTCTTTTCCTAAGCCAAATTTATTCAATAATATAAAAATGATTAAGACCAGTCCAAAAATCACACTTAAAATCGGAAAAACAGTTAAAACATTCATATGGCTAAATTAAAATATTTTAAACAAAATAAAGGGAAACTAATAAATTTTAATCAATCACCTTCAAACAACAGTAATAAATTAAGTTTTTTTTAATTAAGAATAATGTTTAACAACATTAGGATGAAATTTTGAAAAACAATAAAGTATTTAGACATTTTGTTATTCTGCGAATCAAACTAGAGAGCTTATAATTAAGGTGTAAAATAAATAATATTTATTTTACCTTTCTTATACTGCAAATAAAGTAATTTTAATGAACGCCAAATTAATTTCAAACTATTGCATCACGAAAGGAAAGTGAGACGAGGACGGATAGAAAGAGTTAGATTAAATGATGTTTTTACACGCAACATATAGAAGAGAATATATGTAAGGTTTATATTTTAAATAATATAATAAATAATTTAAAGTCTTAAAATAAATAAAAGTCTTAAAATAAATAAAAGCATTAATTTTATAAAAGCTATTGTGCTGCGTTTTATACGCTAGCAGTATTGGCTAATACAACTCAATATTAAAACAGAAATACTTGAAGACACAATAATTTAATGTTAATTAAACCAATAAAATTTGAAAAATCAATACCTAGAAGAAGCAATACGAGAACTTGTTAATGGGCACTCAAAAAAACGACATCCTTTTCGATATTTCGTCTTGGCTACCAATGAAAATGGCAAACCAAGGCAGCGCACGGTTGTGTTGCGAAAAACATTGTTGGACTCAAGTCTAGTAATTTTTACAGACAAGAGAACTCAAAAAGTAAAAGACATTCAGAATAATTTTGAATTTAGTGCATTATTTTATGACTCTAAAAAACTACTGCAACTAAGAATTGAAGGAAAAGCTGAATTAATTACTGATAAGGAACAAATAGCAACTTATTGGCATACTGTACAAGCGTCTTCACGAAAAGACTATACCACGAATTTAGCACCAGGCACACCAATAATAAATCCTGATGACATAGATTACAAACCAGAAGAAAATTATTTCTGTCCGGTAAAACTAATACCAAATACGATTGAATATTTACGTTTGCAGCGTCCTAACCATTTAAGAATCTTGTTTTCTAGAATTGAAACAGATTGGTCTAGTGAATTTTTAGTGCCTTAATTTTTTTAGTTTTTAAAAATAAAATACACTAAAACTTTTTTTTGAGATTATGATGTTCTAAATTATTGTCTGTCAAACTGTGTTATTTTGTTTGGGCAAAAGTTTTATAAATTATATTATTATTATTATTATTATTATTATTATTAGAAATCATAGGGGAATAGGTTTTTTCAAAACGAAGATAGGGGCGAAGTGGCAATATGTATAATTTACATATCTGCTCGAGGCGCATAATTTCTATTTGTTAAATGAAATACGATGTGCATGTTTAAATTTTTAAAATTCTCCATATTTTTCCTGTATTTTATATGAAATCGCTAAACAAAATAAAAAAGTTACATTAATTTTACATATTATATTTCGTCCGTAAAACTTAAAATTTGTTAAAAAAAAGAGAGCAATTACCACAAAAAAAAAATATAAATGCAGAGTATTTCATATACTGTTTAGAGGCCGTTGATGATATAGAAAAGCACAAGGTTACCGTAACACAAAAAAATCTAGAACAATTGACCATGCAATTTGGAATCGCCAGTATTCATAAAACATGTGATACTATTGAAGGTCTTGAGGATAGCTTAAATGCATTGGTCTCAGATGATCATAACTTTAAGGACTATGAAATCATCTATATAGTTATAACTGGGGAAGCAAACAGTATTTGTTTAAATAATTACTACTATAGTTTACAAGAAATTGCAGAAATTTTTGAAGGAAAGTTAAAAGGAAAACTTTTACATTTTTCAAATTCAAAAGTTTTAGATTTAGATCAAGAGGAAGCGCAATATTTTTTAGATATAACCGGAGCAAAAGGTATTTCTGGTTACGGCAATGAATTTAATGGAATAACGAGCGCAAATCTCGATAAAGTATTCTTTAACTTATTTAACGAAGAAGAGAACATGTTAGCGGTTGTAGAAACGTTGCATCAGAAACATTATAATGCCTGCAAATGGCTTGATTTTAGATTGTATTATTAAATTAAGCATTAGTTTCTTTTAAAATAATATCAGAAATAGACCTAAAGGCCCTATATCTGATACTATGTGTAAATAGCCTTAAATATGGCTATATAGAAATTAATATCTATTTGTACTATAATGTTCTGCGTTATGTAACTTTGCTTTGGTAAAAAGCGAAAGTAGTTACTACTGTTTCTTTAAAAAATTCTTTCTCAAAAGTTTCTTCTGTAATTTTAATGGAACACTTTTTATGCGACGACGCAGGAGGGAAGCATAATGTGTGTGGAATGTAAATGAGAAGCAAGGAGCTAAAAATGGAATTAGTATTTTGCAAAAACTTTTTTTATGATTTTAAAGCTGTTTTATCTTCAAAAACATAATATTTAAGCAATATTAAATCAATTAACGCTGTTAATAATAAACAACATCCCCAAGCTAATATGTGAGGCACTTTTAAAATTTCGGTTAGAAACCAATTAAATAAAGAACTTAAAATAAGAACGCCAAAATCTAATATATAAGCCCTATATAAACTTTTCCAATAATGAGTTTTAAACAAAAAGGTGAAATGTCTATGAAGAGCATGCTGTCTAGCAGTTCCAATTATAAAAGCTAATATCCAACTTAAAGTCGCCTTAGGAGAAAATGGATTAAAGTAATAGATAATTTTATAGGTAATGAATCCAAGTAAAACGCCTAACAATGCAATTAATAGCATGCGAACAAATTCTCGGGATTTAGTATATTTTATAAACTTTTTAATCAATTACCAAATGGATAATATATATTAGGAATATTTAATGAAGTCTACATAAAATAGTAAAATTAAGTAAAAAATATGTGTATGGAATGGATAAATGTATCATTTATAATATAAAAAATATTAAAATATTAAAATATTATGATTACATTCACCTTAACAACTAATTTAAAAATTGAAAAATCTAATTACCATTTACCGATGGATAACCGCCCTAACAGTTACCTTAATTTCAGGAAGTATTGCTTTAGTCATAGTTATCATAAGCTTCGGTAAGCTAAGAAACCTTTGTGTAACGTATATTATTAAGCCATCTTCTAGGTTAATTTTATGGATTATGGGCTTCAGAAGTTATTATCCTTCATTGGACAAATTTCCGAAACATCAAGTACTTTATACTTTCAATCATAATGCCAAACAAGATATTTTTCTTTTAACTGCATTGGGGCTTCAAAATACTAGATTTCTTCTATCTGAAAAAACATGGATTTATATTCCTTTAGTTATTTCTGCATTAGCAACAGGAACATTTTATATACCTCAAAAAAAAAATCAAAAAAGAAGGTTAAGATTATTTAAGAAGACTACTAAATTTTTAAAAGAAACCAACTATTCCATAGTCGCTTCTTCTGAGGGTGTGCATAATCATTTTCATGGAATTGCTCCTTTTAATCGGGGTATATATCACATGGCTATAGAGTCTAATATACCAATTGTCCCATTATTTATTAACGTTCCTGAAGAAAGTAATATGACTGACTCTACATATGCTAAAAACGGAACGCTTGGTATAGAGCTAATGGATGAAATTTCGACAAAAGATTGGGATATTAATAAATTAGATAAGCATATTCATGAAGTTCGAAATGTCTTTGTCAAAAGATTCAACGAGCTAAATCCAAATAGCAAAACTATATGAAAATAAAGTATCAACAAGCCCCTGGTAGAGGGCTAATGAATCAAACAGCTTTTGATTTACGGATGAATTATTTGGAGATCTTATCTAAAGACATTAGCAAGGTTGTTAAGTCAGAATCTATAGCTTTATCTCAAATACAAAATAACATTGAAAGTTTTATAGGAACTGTAGAAATACCTTTAGGATTAATAGGACCTCTATTGTTTATTGACAAGAACAATAAGACAGAATTAGTGCATAGTGCTGTAGCTACAACAGAAGGCGCATTAGTAGCGAGTTTAAACAGAGGTGCTAAAGCGATAAGTGAAAGTGGTGGATTTGAAGCTCATATTGTACATCAAAAAATGGTAAGAACTCCCATGTATACTTTGGGCCGATTGTCAGAATCTATAGCTTTTGATGAATGGATTAAAAGTAATTTTAAAAAAATAAAGGAGCAAGCACAAATGCATAGTAATCATGCTGAATTGCTTGAAATTGCAAGTGTTATTATTGGTAAAATTGTGCATTTAAAATTTGTGTATACAACAAGTGATGCATCAGGGCAAAACATGACTACTTCTTGTACTTGGAATGCATGTTTATGGATAGAAGAAAACTTTGAGTTAGCGACCTCAATAGAAATATTGAATTTTGTAATTGAAGGAAATGGTGCTTCAGACAAAAAAGTTTCTTTTTATGCAATGCAAAACGGAAGAGGATGTCATGTAATTAGTGAGTGTTTTTTAACAAATGAAGTGATTGAAAAAACATTGAGGACGAATGCAAAAGACATGTTTAGCTCTTATAACCACTCGCTATCCATTAGTCGCTTAGATGGTATGATTGGACATAATGTTAATGTAGCAAATGCCATAGCAGGAATATATGCATCTACAGGTCAAGATTTGGCATGTATTCATGAATCTTCTATTGGTATTTTGCAAATAGAACTAACAAATGAAGGACTATACCTATCACTTGTACTTCCTAATTTAGTTGCAGGGACTGTTGGCGGTGGTACCCATTTACCAGTGCCTTCCAGAATATTAGAATTGATGGATTGCAAAGGAGCAGGGAAGATAGAGCGGTTTGCGAAATTAATTGCAGGTTTTGCGTTGTCAATAGAAATTTCAACCTTGGCGGCTATTGTTAGTGGTCAATTTGCACGTGCACATCAAAAATTAGGAAGAAATAAACCTGTAAAATGGTTGCTTAGATCTGAAGTTGATACAGATTTTATAAAAACACATATTCCATTCTTTACTCAAGAGATAGCTACTGTAAATTTTAATAATGAAATCCATATAGAAAATGGAATTCTTACAGATTTAACAAAGAAGATTACTAAAAAAGCAATTGGTTTTATTCAGGCAGATATACTTTCTGTCGATGGGAAAGAATATCCTTTATTACTCAAAAGTAAAGCACTTGGCAAAGAGGTTTTAGATGGCTTACATTTTATGGCAAGTAATGTAAGTGTTGATTTGGCTGATACTTTAGCAAAGCATTACCATGCACTAGAATACAAAGACAATCACACAAAAGAAATAGACGTTTATGAAGCATTGCAACATATAAAGTATCAGTTTATGCCAGTTTTATGTGGTACAAAAAAAGATAGTGAACGAGAAATTTATATGATTATTATGGAGCGATTAGTTTCAGAAAACATGCTACTTTTTAACTCTGAATCTACTCCAGAAAAATGGACGACTTTAATCATAAAAAAAACCATAGATAGTATTCATATTGTACATGAAAATTTTGAATATGAAAGAAATAAGATTGAATCAATAGAGGCTTTTAATATTGTAAAAGCACTTGAATTGTACTCAGCTTTTGTAGCTCTAAACAGAAAGGATTATGATTATCTAAATGCAGATCATCGATTTGATGAATTAACCGATTTTATAAATGATTGGAGCAAAAACGGATACCAACCTAAAAGCAACTTGACCTTAATTCATAATGATTTTAATCCAAGGAATATTGCAATAAGAACTAACGGAGATCCTTGTATTTATGATTGGGAATTGGCAACTTACGGTATTCCACATCGCGATATATTTGAGTTATTAGCTTTTACACTCACATCAAATTTTGAAAGATCAGATTTAGAAGATTTATTGAAACATCATTTTACATTGGTTCAATCAATAAATAATGAAGGATATAGTTGGTCTGATTATTTGTGTGATTTTAAACTAGGAGGTCAGACGTTTTTAATATCAAGAGTTAGTTTTTATTTGACAGGGAGTATTTTAATGAATTATCCATTTATTGAAAGAGTGTTTACTACCTCGTTTAATATGTTGGATATGCTTAAAAAAATGTCCTAAATGAGTGATTTTTATATTCATTTATATCTGTTTTTTCTTCCGTTAATTCTCGGCAATGTTTTGCATATGATTATTGTTAAATGCGATTGGTTTAAAAGTTCCGCTTTTCCGATTTCAAAAAGATTGTTTGGAGAGAATAAAACATATAGGGGAATAATTGTTCTGCCAATCCTAACAGGGTTATTAGCCTTGTTAAGTAGTTTTTGGTTTGGACCTTTCGAAATGTCAGTAGAGTATAATTTTTTTGTGGGCTTTGGACTTGGACTAACTTATATTTTAGCAGAATTACCTAATTCATATATAAAAAGAAGGTTAGGGATAGCAAATGGAGCGCAATCAAAAAAGTACAAATACTTACAATACTTTACAGATAAAGCAGATTCGTTAATTGCTGTTTTAGTGTTTTATTTTTTAGTAACAGCTGTTTCTTTTGAGACCATTTTAGTTCTATTTTGTATGGGCATCGTTTTACATATAAGCCTCAGTCAACTTTTAGTGTTAATCAAAATAAAAAAGAAATTTTGATTTATATACACTCACTTAAAGAAAAGCTGTCTACTGATTTGGTAGGAGCTAAAGCCGCCAGTCTTTCAGCCTTATTTGAGTATGGGTTTTCTGTTCCTAATGGATATGCAATTTCTAAAAATTTGCTGGAAATATATACTCAAGAGAAGAACTTTCCAGTTGGTTTTGAACAATCCTTAAAAGATTGTTTAGGAGCTTTAAATTCTCAACAAATTATTATTAGAAGCTCTGCTATTGGTGAAGATTCGGATAGTTTTTCATTTGCAGGCCAGTTAGATTCTTTTGTGGTTAATAACAACAAGGAAGAAGCACTAGACGCAATCCAAAACTGTTGGAATGGTTTGAATAATGATAGAGTTATTGCCTATGAAAAGCTTTCAGGAAAGAAGCTTGTAGAAATGGGTGTGGTGATACAAGAATTTGTGGAGGCAGATTATGCAGGGGTTACATTTACATCATCACCTTATGACGTTGATCAAATCTACACAGAATATGTAAAAGGAGGAGGCGAACAGCTGGTTTCTGGTAAAGTAACACCTAAAAACTTCTCAGTAGATTTCACTGATACACCTAAAGATAAACTTCCTTTTAATGGAGTTGAACTAACTCGGCTGGCAACAACTTTAAAAGAAAAATATGGATTTCATATCGATATAGAATGGGTATCTAAAAGAGAGCATATATATTTTGTGCAAGCAAGACCCATTACAGTTTTACAAAAAAAGAAAGTCCATTGGACCAATACTAATTTAAATGAGAATTACCCAACACCAATGTCTCCGTTATTGTATTCGATAGCACGAGATTCTTATTATCACTATTTTAAAAACCTTGCTGGTCTTTTACAAATTAATAAAGAGAGCCTTCGTTCTTTAGAGTATGATTTTAGCAATACCGTTGGTATTTGGGGTAACAGATTGTATTATAACATGACTAGCATACATAATATTCTTTCTTCATCTCCATTAAAAGCATATTTTAAGGATGCATTTAATAAATTTGTTGGGTATTCTGAAAAGGATGTTGCACAGGTAGATACTTCAAGACCTACATCTATATTTCGTTTTGTTTTTCGTTTAATTCGATTAAATTTTTCATTAGAAAAGCATGTGAAAAGCATCGAAAAAATGGTTAGTGATTTTGCTTTTAAAGCAAGAGAAAAAGACCAAAATATTCCATTGTCAACATTATTTTACACCTTTTTAGATCTAAGATTCAATCAATGGTATCATGCAAGTTTGGCTGATTTTTTCTCTATGATTCACTATAAAGTATTAGGTGAAATAACAAAGAAATTTTATGGCGAAAAAAGTATTGGAATGCACAATACTTTAGTACAAGCTATTCCAGGTTTAATGAGTAGTGAACCCTTAAATGATACTTATGATATTGTTCAAGAAATTAATAAAAACATTGAAATAAAGACCTTCTTTCAATCTAATTCAGCAAAAGTAGTATATCAAGAAATTCAAGAAAACTCGAGTTATTTACAACTGAAGAAAAGCCTAAATTCTTACCTTAAAAAATGGGGGTTTAGATGTTCTGGTGAACTCATGTTTTTTAGCACAAATTATATTGAAGAGCCTACCAAATTTATAGAGTTGTTGCAAGTCTATATGTCTCAAGATGCTCAAGACCCTCGAGAAGCAATTGCTATTAAAGACAAAGAAAGAAAACTAGCCATGCGTAGTTTTGCATGGAAAATAATAAAGAAAAGATCAATATTTTTCCCGGTTTCTATTGTAGAGGTTGGACTGCTGTATTTAAGTGCAAAATTGTGTAAACAAGCAATATCAAGCAGAGAAAGGGTGCGTTATAAACAAGCAGAAATGTATTATCATTTTAAAACTATTGTTAAAAAAATTGGAGCTCAATTTGTAGAAGAACAGCAAATTAATAAAGCAGATGATTTATTTTTTATGAGCTATAAAGAGATTGGTGAGATGCTTTCTTCTTCAGCAATGTTTTCAAAAGATATTAAAGAAGTTATTAAAGAGCGACGATCAAGATTTAACCTCGAATCTAATAATAAATATCCAGAAAATTTCACAACAAATTTTGGTGAAAGACCAGAATCTGTAAAGGAAGAGGTTTCTTATGACGGAGACTTTACTGAGTTTAATGGATTGGCTGTTAGTGGAGGAAAAATAAAAGCAAGAGTTAAAGTTCTAGAATCTGTATTAGAAAGTGCAAAACTCAGCAAAGGAGATATATTAGTAACCAAACAAACAGATCCTGGGTGGGCAATGGTATTTCCATTAATTGGTGGACTTATTGTTGAGCGTGGAGGAGCTTTATCTCATGGAGCAATAGTAGCAAGAGAATTCGGTATTCCAGCAGTAATTGGAATCGCAAATATTACAGAAATTTTAAAAGATAACGATCAGGTAATCTTAGATGGAGATCTTGGTAAAATACAGGTTTTATGATAGCTGTTTTAGTAGAGTATATAAAAATTAGAATTTATCTTGTTCAACTCATTGGTTTGACAATACTAATGTCTATCCTAGTTTTATCTAGGGATGACGCTTTCGATGTATGGATGTATTCGGTGCTGTTTTTAGTTATATCTTTTGGTGTGTTTAGAGTATTAGATGATGCTTTTTCTGTTGAGTTAGACAGAAAAGAACATCTAGAAAGAATTTATTTGATTTCTCAGAAATTTAATTCTTTTAAAAAAATAACAGCAATCATTATTGTTATTTATCTGATAAGTGTAGGGCTCGTTTTTCCAGCTACTTTCTTAATAATATTATTACTATTAATTGGTTCATTGGTTTTATATCTTTTGTTAAGGAAACAACAATTAGCTTTTAAATTAATTCCATTATTAAAATACCCTGTTCTTCTCTATTGTGTTTCAATGATTTCATCTAATGAAGTTGAGCTAGGAGTAATTTTTTCTTCATTTTTATTAATGGCTGGCTTTGATAGTTTTGATAATGTAAAAAGAAATTCAAATCGCATTTGGCAACCAATGTTGCTTCTTTTTTGTTGTAGTATTTTGCTTTTTAAACCCTGGTTGAACTACATCAATATTCTATTTAGTGTATTTACTTTACTTGTCATTTATTTAATTAGAGATAAAAGGATTACTCCATATGTTTCTATTTTATTTTTTCCAATACTATTTTTTATCCTAACACATTTATAATATGAGTTCACCATTTTTAAAAGAGTTCAAGAATCCAGATAGGTACCGATTTGAATCGGTTAATTGTTATTCTTGTAATAGCGATGATTATTCGTTTTTCTTGAAAGGAGAAGAAGATTTAACAGGTAAAGAAGGTGAGTTTCAATACGTGAAATGCAATAATTGTGAAATGGTTTATCAAAATCCAAGAATTGCCTTAGATCAAATTAAAGAATTTTATGATGGAGAATATATTGCCCACCGAAAAAAGAAAAACTGGGGAATATTAACGCCCTTGTATGAATGGACAATGAATAAGCATGATCGAGATAAGGAAAAGATAGTTGCTAAACATGTTGAGCTCAATAATCAAACAGAAGTTATTGATGTTGGTTGTGCAGTAGGTACATTCTTACTTCATTTAAACGAAAAGCACAATGTGAAAATTAGTGGTGTAGATTTTAAAGAAGGATTAGAATATCCAGATTTCAATAAAATTGAATTCTACGAAGGCTTATTTTACGACCAAAAAATAGAAGAGAATCGATATGATTTAGTAACGATGTGGCATTTTTTAGAGCATTGTTATGACCCAAATAAATCAATACAAATGGCCAAAAAAGTATTGAAAAAAGGAGGGAAGCTGGTTGTAGAAGTACCTAGATTAGATAGTTTTACCTTTAAGTTATTTGGTAGGAAATGGCCTGGTGTTCAAGCTCCACAACATACTGTTTTGTATGATAAAAAAGCGTTTATTAGTATGATGGAAAAAAACGACTTTAAGGTTACAACATATTTACCATACGGAGCCTTTCCTCCTTATTTTTATATCTTTGCAGGATCTTATTTTAGAACTATAGGAAAGAACTTAAATTTAAACCGTATTATTTTTCCTTACTTTTTAGGACAACTTATATTAACACCTTTTCTATTGTTTCAAAAATATTTAAACCTTTCTATGCAGACTATAGTTTGTGAAAAAAAAGAAAACTAATTTATTACAATGATTAAACGTAAAGCCATTTCAGTAAATTTAAAAGCAAGAAACGATATTGCCTTATTTAGTTTATTGATTCCAGTAACGTTATTAGTTTCTGGAGTACTACTTTCTATCAAAAACGAAGGACTTTTATATTGGACTGGCCAATTACTACTGTCTTTTTTCTTTCTTCAAACATTCATTTTATTGCATGAATGTGCGCACTTGAGTTTTTTTAAAACACGTTCAATAAATGTAGTATTGGGACATTTGTTTGGTATTCTATCGTTTATTCCATATTACTCTTGGCAACAAATGCATAATTTACACCACCGATGGACTGGTTGGAGAGACAAAGACCCTACGACAGAATCTACAGTTAGCCCAAGTTCTTCTAAAGCAAAAAACAGCATAGTAAATATCGCTTGGAAATTATGTATCCCTCTGTTTTATTTGAGTTATAAATTAAGTAATTACTGGAATTTGTTTAAGATAAAACGTTTTTTAAATCCAAAAAAATATAAAAAAGTTAAAACACAAATTCTTGTTTACTTAATAGTGTATGCAATGCTTTTTTACTTCTTTTGGGAATATATAGTACAGATCTTTATTTTTGCATTTGCGATAAGTTTATTGTGGAAAGAGTTGGTTATTATGACACAACATTCTCATATTGAAATCCCTATTTCTAATAATAAGGAAGTCAAACCCATATCCTATTTAGATCAAGTTAAATACACAAGAAGCTTTTATGTTCATTTAATCTTTGCTAAATATTTCTTATTTAATTTTAATCTTCACGAGGCGCATCATGCACATCCAGCGGTACCTGCATATAAATTATCATCTATTAATTTAGATTCTCCCAGAAAACCAACTTTTTTTTATTGGTTATTTAGAGCAAAAAAAATGAAAGGAGTAGATTATATATTTAAAACCTCTAAGCATACAGGTGAGATTTTTTAATTTTATTGAAGAGTCTAATAGATAAATTGTAAGTGAAGAAACTTAAAACATCACGTCAAATAGAATTTCCATGTTAAACTTGGCCTCATAAAATTTTGGTAAAACAATAAGGTGAAGTGAGCGTGCATATTTTAGGGGTTTAGTAATAAAGTTTTTTAAGAGTTTCAATTATACAAGAGATTTCAAAGCAATATTAACGAGTTACAATGTTTCCTAAAATATAGCGAATGAGCCGTAAATTGTTTCCAAAAGTTTATGCAGCCTTGATTTTTTTGTTTTTTTTTTATCAAGAAATAAAGATAAGAATATTTAAAAAAAGGATTAATTGAAGTTCTATATATAACAAGTGTATAGAAATTTATTTTTCTTAAATTTTATACTGTTGTGGCAATCCACGAGAATCGTCTAAAATTTTTTATTACGTACATTTTATCGAATACGCGATTTTTAATAAGAGCAAAAAGGTTAGCTTTTATTTTGGCGTTGGCAAGCGTTGGATAATTGTGTGTACAAGAAAATGCATTGAGCATTTTGTTTTACAAAACAATCTATTGGTTGGCAGCGGCTATTTTACATAACGGCTAATTATAGATACAAATGTTTTAAAAAACTCTGCGAAGCAAACCGCTTATTAGTTTAATGACCCAAGTTCTAATTATTCTTATGAAAACGAATGCTTCTGGGATATTTTACATAATACTACATTATAACTATCAAATGAAAACAATAGCTTAAACAACATAATGAACATTTGTACTATAATGTTCTGCGTTATGTTACTTTGCTTTGGTAAAAAGCTTTATAAAACACCAATCTTCTTTATTTTTTTCTTACTATAATCTTCTTCAAGAATGTAATGGAATACGCTTTTTACGAAACGACGATAGGAGAGGAGGGAAATGTGTATGGAATGGGCTTTTAGCTTTGATAAATAATATAAAAGTCATAACCTTGATTTATGTAAAAATTGATATAGCAAAAACTGCACAAGTTGATTTTTTTTTTGGTGGTTGGTTTAGTTGGAGCTTTATGGGCTTTTGCAGGAATAATACTTTTTTACTTAGCTCTTAAGCTTCAAAAAGACGAACTAAAATTGAGTAGAGCCTTTTTAAGGGATTCTGTACAAACTTAAAAAGAAACAGGAGGTTATGGAAGAACAGAAAAAGTTTAAATAACTTCTATATTTTAATGTTTTTGTAAATTGTAGGTATAAGAAACAGTGGCATAATATTTGTTACTTTATTTATTAATAAAAAATATAAAATTATGAAGATTAAATTATTTACCATTTTAATATTTACTTTGTCTTTTATTGGATGTACCAATGAAGATGATATCATTAAAGATAACTCGACTAATAAACAAAGTATAGAGACTATTTTTGAAAGTAATAATTATGAGAGTTTAAACAATTTTGAAAATTCATTTAAAATAGAGAAAACTATCAGTAAAGAAGAATTTGAAAAAATCAAACTTATTCAGAAAAAGACATTCGCTAAACTTTATGATATTGAATAAAATTGAAGTTTGTTAAATAAAAAAGGTGTATTCATAAATACACCTTTTTTAAGTTATTAATTAGATCCAAAAATTTCTAAAAAATTATCTCTCTCACTGAATGGTTCAATTTTTACATCAAATTTTTTCGCATGTAATTTTAACCCATTGTCAGTTAATTCGATGTGCCTTCTTTGCATTAAAGATACAGATAATGGAGAAAAAGATTTTAAAATTGTAAAAATTGAAGAAGGAAAAAAAGTAACAAAGGGTGGTAAAATTCTCTTTTTTACGAGATACAAAGGACAATGTCAAGATGGTCATACATTCCGTTTTACTGCATACACCAGAGAAACGGCTCAAAATGTTGTTGATGCATATTGTGCACGAAGAAAGTTATTAGCCGAACCTAGTGAGGGTTCAGAAGAAATTAATGAAAATTAAACAAAAAAATAAAAGAAAAATCATGAAAAAAATTATTTATTTATCAATAATTTTAATGTTCTCAGTATCTCTTGTAAATGCTAGTTCAATTAAAGAAACGGTTAAGAAAGATACTAAAGTTGAAATTACTAAAGTTGAAATTATTAAAAAAGTTAATGGAGTTTTCCTTATTAAGTACAAAGGAAAGTGTCTAGATGGTCATACTTTCTATTTTTATCAAGAAAATAGAGAAGAAGCTCAAGGTTTTGTTAACGATTTCTGTAAATTAAGAAGAGACTTTCAAATAATTGATATAGAAGATAGTGAAACGAACTAGAATACAATTTATTATTTGACGTCAAGAAAATTTGAACCAGTAAATATAGCTTTTACTGGTTCTTTTTTTAAAAAATAATTACTAACTCTACTGGAAAATCAGATAAAACGGGCGTGATAACAAAGACACACGATCGCTAAAGCCACCTAAACGCAAAAAATAGTATGCTTAAATTTTATTTTATATAAAAATAAAGTACTTAACAAAAAGAAGATTATATGAAGTTATAATTATTATGTAAAATAGGAGTAGCACGTTTTTACCCAGATGAAGCGTTCGAAATGGCCTAATATAAATTTGGCAAAACAATAGGTGAATGAGCGTAATATTTTAGAGTGTAAGCAATAAATACTATTAATAATCAAAAGAATAAAACTTTTACGAAGTAAACTTAATCAGTTAGAATCTATTCTAAAATATAGCGATTGAGCCGTAATTGTTTCCAAATTTATATGTGAGCCTTGATTTTTTTGTTTCTTTTTTTATCAAGAAAAAAAGATAATAATTAACTATTAAGACTAACAATTTCTAATTCCAGCTCTAAATTTTATTAAAATCTAATTTGCATGTCCGTTTAGTGTCCATTAGCTGTAATGCTAGCAATAACGAGCCTATCAAAGATTCGTTCACCAAAATACCTTCGATTTAGCTTGTAAACAAACTCATTGAGGTATAGTTGTAGGTACTTTTTCTTGATTTTATGATGGGTTCCTGCAAAATTCCGTTTAGCATTACTTATAGCAAGATGCACCCATTTTAAAGTTTCTTTAGTGGTTTGCTCATTTGATTTTTCAGTCATATGGATTTCCACATAATCTGCGATATTAACATAAGAGGTGCTTTTGTCTCTAAATACAATGGTTTGCTCATCACTGATGGCATTCTGAAAGGTATCGTCCGTCCCCTGGGCTTTATGGTCTTGTAGTACTTTAGCTTTGAAATAACGACAGTGCCTTTCTACTTTTCCTGTATCTAAATCTTCAAGTATGGTGCTTTCTGCCATTATCATAACATTAGACTTGGTTTTACTTCCTCGTCCAGCTTTCTGTGTTTTATGTGCTTGTTCTGACGCTTCTACGGTAAAATAGCCTTCGTCCATTTCTATCATACCTTCTAGGGTATATCTATCATCTCGTTCTCCCATCGCCCTGCGGAGTTTATGAACCATTGACCAAACCGGCTCATAACGTTTTAAGCGAAGCTGTCGCTGAATCTCCTTACTTGAAAAGCCCTTTTTGGTAGTGCTTAACAGAAAAATGGTCTTGTACCAAATCATAAAAGATAACTTTGAACTTTCCATTATTGTTCCGCTACGTAAAGATTGTCTTGATCTGCAAGATTTACACTCATAACTCCATTTATTTTGCAACCAATAGTGATCTGTGCCTTGACAACGATTACAAACAACACCTTGGCTGTCTCGTTGATCTTTAAAATGCATCCTACAACTTTTTTCATCTGTGAAATGAACTCCAAAAGAAAATATATTCATAATTAACTAATTTAAAATCAATTAAATATACGAAATTATTGTCAATTTAGGGTTATTTACGGACAAGCAAAAATCTAAAAACCAAAAAGTATCATACAAACGCAATATTAGAACAAGTGCATAGAATTTTATTTTTCTTAAAATTTATGCTCTTGTGGAGAGTTGACGAAAATGTTGTTGGAAAAAAATTACAACGTGAGCTTTATTGAAATTACAAATTTTGAAAAAATCTAAAAGTTTAGCTTTTGTGCGTTGGCAAGCGTTGGAAAATTGTGTTTAAAAAAATTACTGCGAAGCATAATTATTTTTAAAAAACAATCGAGCGTTTTTGGCAAGAGGAAATTTAACATAATGGCGAATTATAGCTACAAATTATTATAGTTCGAATGTTTATTATAATAGCGTACTTTAAAAATGTTATTGAATATTACCAAGTATGAGATTCTACGAAAATACAATTAACACTTGTTGACGAATTTTAAAACACCCCCAAACGAATGTTTATTGTGCTTTCAAGACTTTCTGGGATATTTTACATAATAGAGAATTATAGCTATCCAATTTACGAAGTGAATTTGTACTATAATTTATATTATGTTAAATAGAAAATTTCAAAGTACTCATCCTATGTATTTAAAAAAAATTATATAACTATATTAAACTCCCCTATAAATCTTATAAAGATTACCAATAGTAACTACTTGCACAATATATCTGTAGAAATAAAAACGGCTTATAGAGATCTAAATAATGCTATTAGAATTCAATTTAAAAGTTTAACATCTTAAATAGAAATCACGTTTCAAAAAAACTACTTTTGTATCAATGAAAATTACACAAAAATCTGAGTTAGAATTTATTATCATAATGGCATCTTTAATGTCATTAGTTGCGTTATCTATAGATACTCTGTTACCTGCTATTTCATACATAAGCACATCAATCCACATTGTAAATCCTAAAAATAATCAGTTATTTATAACAATGATTTTTTTAGGATTAGGCTTTGGGCAACTTATTTCGGGGCCTTTGTCAGACAGTTTTGGAAGGAAACCCGTAATTTATGTTGGTTTTATTGTTTTTACCTTTGCAAGTATTATTTGTGTTCTTGCAAATAGTTTAGAAATGATGATTGTTGGTAGGCTTTTACAAGGTATAGGTCTTTCTGCACCAAGAACTATAAGCATTGCAATGGTTAGAGATCGTTTTAGTGGTAATTATATGGCTAAGGTGATGTCTTTTATTGTTGTTATTTTTATTCTTGTACCTGTCATTGCACCTGCATTGGGTAAATTGATGCTAGATTTTTATGGCTGGCGATCTATTTTTTACAGTCAATTAGTATTTGGTTTTTTTGTAATGATTTGGTTTTGGAAACGCCAACCGGAAACGTTAAAACTAGAAAATAAAAAGAAATTCAAATTCTCTTTATTTATAGACGGAACAAAAGAATTTCTAAAGCATAAAAACGCTGTAGCTTTTACCTTATTTTCTGGTTTTATTACGGGTTCTTTTATGGTTTATTTAAGCGCTAGTCAAGTAATATTTGAGCAGCAGTATAATTTAAAAGAAGAATTTCCATTTATTTTTTCAGGCTTAGCAATAAGTATTGGTTTTGCAACTTTTTTAAATGGGAAACTAGTTCTTAGGTTAGGTATGTTTAAATTAGTATCCATATTTACCGTTGTATTTACAATAATTCCTATTTTTTATATATTACTTTTTTTTGGAGAAAATAATCCAAATATTTATATTTTACTTATATTTTTTGGTTTACAATTCTTTTCTATCGGGTTTCTTTTTGGGAATACTAGAGCTTTAGCAATGGAATCTATTGGCCATATCGCGGGTGTTGGAGCGGCTATTAATGGTTTTGTTTCTACAATTATGGCTGTACCAATTGCAACATTTATAGGTAGTTTTATGAAAGATAGAGCTTTGCCCCTTTTTATTGGTTTTTTGGTTTGTGGATTCCTTTCGTTGTTATTAATTGTATTTTTAAAATTTACAGAAAAGGAAAAAATATCGTTTTAAATTTATAGAATCTATTTTTAATAATTAAAAATAATGAGCTTACAGATAATTTTCGAAGATAAATATCTTCTTTGTGTAAACAAGCCAAACAATGTTTTAGTACATCATGCATTTCATTCTAGAAATGTTGCTGATGAAGATTCTCTTTTACAAATTATTGAGAATGAAAAAGAGTTAAAAGTATACCCTATTCACCGGTTGGATAGAAAAACTTCAGGAATTATTTTACTTGCGAAGCAAAAAGAATTCGTTTCTAAGTTTCAAGAACTATTTACCAATAGTGAAATTTCTAAAACCTATTTTGGTATTGTCCGCGGATTTTCGCCAGACGAAAAAACAATAGATACTCCTGTTAAAGGACGAGATGCAAATGTTCACAAAGAAGCATTGACTTATTTAAAAACCTTAGAGAAAGTTACGCTAAATATCCCTGTAAAACCCTATGATTCTTCTCGTTACAGTTTGGTTGAATTGTCTCCAAAAACAGGTAGAATGCATCAACTAAGAGTCCATGCAAATAAAATTAGTCATCCTTTAATTGGGGATGCAAAATATGGTGATAAAAATCACGATTTAATGTTTGAAGAGAATTTTGGTTGGAAAAACCTTTTTTTACATGCAGGGAAATTAGAATTCATACATCCCTTTTCATCAGGAAAACTAATTTTAAAAGCTTCTTTTCCAAAAGATTGGATTGCTTCATTTGAAGCTTTTTCTTGGAGAAATCCTTTGGATTAAATTATTTTTTCACAGAGATACGATGTGATAAAAAAAAGAGATTCATAGAGGAATTTTATAAAAACGCTTTGTATCTCTTAGCAATAACTATTGTATATTTTTAGAGATTTTCCAAGTTATAATAATTTCCTGTTAGCTTTTACTCATAAATTAATTACAAAAAAAAGAGATTCAAAGAGATTTTTAAAACCTCCATGAATCTCTATGTAAAACTCTTTGTATCTCTTTGTATCTCTTTGTTTCTATGTGTAATAACTACTCTTATTATTGCTCTATAGACTCAGAATCAAACCCAATAAGTTCACCACTTTCAAATCTTGGTGACACTTCAATAGGATTGCAACAAACTTCACAGTCTTCAATATACGTTTGATGTCTAACACTTGAATCTAAGATCATTGAAATTTCTTCCCAACAATGCGGACACTGAAAAAAATGCTCTAACTCCATTTTATTCTTCTATTACTTTTAAAATAAGTTTTCCTTTTTTATCCCCAGAAAATAATCGGTTATACGTTTCATGAAAGTTTTCAATACCCTCATAAATATCTTCTTTTGATTTTAGCTTGCCTTCTTTCATCCAAATTCCCATTTGTTTTGCAGCATCGCCAAACTTTTTTGTATAATCCATAACAACCATTCCTTGCATTGTAGAACGCGTTACTAAAAGCGATAAATAATTACTTGGTCCGTCAATTTTAGACTTGTTGTTATATTGAGAAATTGCACCACAAATAACAACTCTTGCATGCATTCTTAATTTACTTAAAGCAGCATCCAAAATTAAACCCCCAACATTATCAAAAAACACATCAACTCCTTTTGGACATTTTTTCTTTAAAGCGGTGTAAATATTTTCTGTTTTATAATCAATTGCATCGTCAAAACCCAACTCGTTTATTAAATAATCGCATTTGTCTTTTCCGCCTGCAATACCTATTACAGTGCAACCTTTAATTTTTGCGATTTGTCCAACAACACTTCCAACAGCACCTGCGGCTCCAGAAACCAATACAATATCTCCCTCTTTTATTTTACCAACTTCTGTAATTCCAAAATAAGCTGTCATTCCGGGCATTCCTAAAGTACCAATATAAATTGGCATTGGTGCTAAGCGTTCATCAACTTTATACCAACCATCACCGTTTGTAATAGCAAATTGTTGCACACCGCCCCAACTTGTAACGCAATCTCCAATTTCAAATTTAGGATTTCCATTGTTTTTTATTACTTTTCCAATAGAACCAGCCCTCATTACATCGTCAATGGCAACTGGGGGAATGTACGATTTTGTATCATTCATCCAACCACGCATTGCTGGATCTAATGAAATATAATGCTGTTGCACCAAAATTTCTCCTTCTTCTAGTTCAGGAACAAGATTATTTTCTAATTGCCAAGTAGCAGCATCTGGAATACCAGAAGGACGTTTTTTAAAGATGATTTGTTTGTTATTCATGTTTACTATATTTTTTTCTGACTATAAATATACTTAATAATTATGTAAATCTTGTATCGCTTTTGTTAAGTTTGATTTTCCTAAATATTGCTTTTCTAAATCGGATTGAAACGGAATTGGTGTTTCTAAACTAGCGACTCTTTTTATAGGAGCGTCTAGGAATTCAAAACAATTTTCATTTATTAATGCAGATATGTCACTTGCAATTCCGCCAAACATAGAATCTTCTTGCACTATAAGTGCTTTTCCTGTTTTTTTAACGGATGCATAAATCGTTTCTACATCCAAAGGCTGCAAAGTTCTTAAATCGATGACATCTACAGCAATTTCTGATAAGTTTTCTAAAGACTCTAAAACCCAATGAATTGCAGCTCCATAACTTATAATTGTTAAATTATTTCCTTCTTTTAAAAGTGCTGCTTTACCAATTTCTGTTGTAAAATAACCTTCAGAAACGTCTTGATAGACAGATCTATACAAACCTTTGTGTTCAAAAAATAACACAGGATTTGGGTCGTTAATTGCACTTATTAACAATCCTTTTGCATCTTGAGGAAATGCAGGATATACTACTTTTAAACCTGGTGTTTTTGTAAACCAAGCTTCATTTGTTTGGCTATGAAAAGGTCCAGCTCCAACTCCTGCACCACAGGGCATTCTTACCACAACATCCGCAACTTGAGACCATCTATAATGAGATTTTGCCAATAAATTTACAATCGGGTTAAAACCTGTGGAAACAAAATCTGCAAACTGCATTTCTACAACCGATTTTATACCACTAACAGACAAACCATAGGCAGCAGAAACAATAACGGATTCACAAATAGGCGTATTTCTTACTCTTTCTTTACCAAAAGCTTCTAAAAAACCATCCGTAATTTTAAAAGCGCCTCCATATTCTGCAATATCTTGACCCATAATTACCAAATCATCATGTTTTTGCATTGCTTCTTTTAATCCCTCAGAAATCGCATCCACAAAACGAATATTCTTTTTTTGGGATGATGGTTTTATTTCTAAATCCTTAAATGGTTTGTAAACATCATTTAATTCAGTTTCTAAATTTGCAATAATTTTTTCTTCGTCAAAAGCAATTTGAATATGTTCATTTATTTCATGAGCAATTTCTGTTTTATAAGAAACTTCAATTTCTTCGGTAAGAATTCCCTTGTTTTTAAGATACTCTTGAAAATTTTCTAAAGGATCTTTCGCTGCCCAAAAATCCATTAAATCTTGAGGAACATATTTTGTGCCGCTCGCTTCCTCGTGACCACGCATTCTAAAGGTTTTAAACTCTAGCAATATAGGTCTAGGGTTTTTACGAACACTTTTTGCTATTTCATCAACTTTTGTATACACTTCAAGAATATTGTTACCGTCTATAATATGACTTTCCATTCCGTAGCCAGCTCCTTTATCTGCAATATCTTTGCAATTAAACTGTTCTGTTGTTGGTGTTGATAAACCATAACCATTATTTTCTACACAAAAAAGTACTGGTAAGCTCCATACAGAAGCTACATTTAATGCTTCATGAAAATCTCCTTCACTCGTACCTCCTTCACCTGTAAAAACAGCACAAATTTTATTGTTATTTTTTAGTTTGTTGGCCAACGCAATACCGTCTGCAATGCCTAATTGCGGACCTAAATGCGAAATCATTCCAACAATATTGTATTCTTGGGTTCCAAAATGAAAACTACGGTCTCTACCTTTTGTAAAGCCATTCATTTTTCCTTGCCATTGAGAAAACAATCTATATAAAGGAATTTCTCTCGAAGTAAAAACACCTAAATTTCTATGCATTGGTAAAATATATTCGTCATTTTCTAATGCAGCAGTTACACCTACAGAAATTGCTTCTTGCCCAATACCAGAAAACCATTTAGAGATTTTTCCTTGTCGTAATAGAATTAACATCTTTTCCTCAATTAAACGAGGTTTTAACATTTTTTTATACAAACTAAGGAATATAGTGTTATCTGGCTTATAGTTTAAATTATACTCAATTAAAGGGTTCATAAATTATATATTTCATAATTTATAACAAACATACAGATTAAGAATATGATTCCAAAAAAAAACCTTATCATTTTTAGTGATAAGGTTTTTATTAAAAAGTTGTAAAATATGCTCTTATAGATCAGCAAAAATTGCGTGCATCATTCTTTTTTTGTCATTGATACTTTCTTCTAAAGCAATCATCGTTTCTGTTCTATTTACACCAGGAATATCATCTATTCGATAAATAATATCTTTAGCATCACTGGTTCCTTTTGCTCTTACTTTACAGAAAATATTATATTTACCTGCTGTAACATAAGCAACTGTTACATTTTCTATTTTTCTTAAGTTTTCTATTACAGCTTGCGTCATAGATGTTTTTTCTAAGAAAACCCCTACATGTGCTATAAAAGAATATCCCATTTTTTCGTAGTTTAGAGTCAATGTAGAACCTTGAATAATTCCTTCATCCTCCATTTTTTTAACACGAACATGTATTGTTCCTGCAGACACTAATAACTGTTTTGCAATATCCGTAAAAGGAGTTCTTGCATTTTCTATCAAGATGTCTAAAATTTGATGATCAATTTCATCTAAGGTGAATTTTTTCATTTTTTATGTATTATTCAATTAATAATGCAAATTTATGAATTTAATTTAATTAAAATCAAAATAACGTGAGATATATTTAAATATTTATGCTTTCGAAAACGATTTCGTGGTGTCCAATTTTCGTTTTTAAGTCATTTTCTTCCAATTTCTCTAATTTTGAAATTAATTTTTCATTTATAATTTCATCTTTATATTGATATGCAACATCTTTTTTGGCATCAGAAAAACGATGAATAACATCATAAAACATTTTTTCATTGTTAGGTATTTTAAAATAAGATTCGTACGAATCAAAATTATCTGCCGTTGCAATATGATGCAATCCTTGTAAAATTGAATAAAACGTGAATTCTCGAGATGTTTCTCTTTGATAATCGTTTGGATAATGACCCGATTCAATTAAAATGGTATTATACCCTAGTTTTTGAAAATTATCTCCAGTTGCCGTTGGATAGAATTCATCTGAATATCTACCTATATTATTAGGTATAATATTTTGCAACAATGCATTCATTGCAACTATAACGTTCATTGTTTGCTTTCGACCTGCTGTTAATGCCCTGCTCTCTTCTTCTGAAGGGGCTAAAAACGATATGGTTGCTGTGTTTTTAGTGCCTTCTATACCAAAAATAGTTCTTTGATCGTGTAAATTAAAGCAAAACTGCGGATCGAATTCTTCTAAAAAGTTTCGTAAAAGATTACTTTCTTTAGCAATGCGATTTACTGCATCTCTGTTTAAATCGATATTTCTTGCATTAACTCTAGTGTAAACTTGAGATCCATCCGGATTTAACATCGGAATAAAAACCAAAGTACATTCCTCTAAAATCGTTTTAAATTCTTGTTCGTTACAACAAGAAAAACAATTGAAAATATCAAATAAAGCTTTTGTGCCGGTACTTTCATTTCCATGCATTTGCGACCACAATAAAACTCGCTTTTTTCCGGAACCTATTTTTAGTTTATAGATAGGTCTTTGTTGTTCAGAAAATCCTAGTTGCGTAATTTCAAATACTTCCTTATGTTTTAAAAATAGCTTTTCGATATTTTTAAAAGTAATCCATTTGCCAAAAAGGCTAGTTTCTTTTTGGTCTTCAAATATTTTTTTAAGTACTACTGATGATAAAATTTCCACGAGTTTGTCTTGTTTAGAAATGCTAATTTACAACTTTGAAAATAAGCGACCAATTGCAATGTTACAATTGTAAATTTTACAAATGTTACAATTGTAAATTGCTAATTTGAATATTTTATTTACTTTTGTAAACTAAAACTGTTTTAGAGTTAATGTGAATAAGAGGCATGTTTGTTAAGTGAATTAAAATTAATTTATTTAAAATATTAAATACTACAAATGAGTTATTTATGCATACTACTTAAAGTATAGGTTTATTGTTTTAAAGTCGATTTATAAACAATTTAATCAATGTATTTTGCTGTTTACAAAGTTTAATTTACATTTGTAATACAATAAAGGATTACAATGATAAACAGTTTAGAATTTACAACTAGAATTAAAAAAGTGATGGATTTCCATGATTTAACCGCTTCTTTATTCGCAGATAAAATAGGTGTTCAGCGTTCTAGCATTTCACATATTTTATCCGGCAGAAACAAACCAAGTTTAGATTTTGTATTAAAAATAACTACAGAATTTAAGGATGTAGATATTCATTGGTTGCTAAACGGAAAAGGTTCTTTTCCTAAAAATGCAGAAACTGAAATCCGAACGGCTACTCCAACTTTGTTTGCCGATTCCTCAAATGATGGAAAACGAATTCAAAGAATTGTCGTTTTTTACACAGATGGAACTTTTGAAGAATATCAAAAATAGTTTGAAACATAAAGTTTGAAGTTTGGAGAAAAAGAAGTAAAATGGAGTTTCTTTTTTTTTGAAAATGAATTTATTTAAATAACATATTTTAGTACTTATGAATAAAATTAGTACTCGAACCATAAATGTTATGGTATAAATAATAGTTCAAAGAAGTTAATTCTTTGCATGCAATTTCAAAAGCGGATAATGACTTTTATATGTGGTAAAATTTAGAGTTGCCGGACAAGGCAAGAAAGCATTGATATTAGAATTTATTGGCAGCGAATTAGCAATGTAAACAGAACCGTTAAAACACTAATTTACTTCATTAGAAAAACTGTTTATTGATTATCGATACTAGTGCTAGTTTGTGTTTTCATCACAATTAGGAAACTTAGAGAAATCAGTTTGCAAGAACTTTTTCCCTTATATAAGACTAGTGCTTTTACTAAAAACGACTTCTTAAAAGAGGCTTTACCTATTATTATAAAAGCATAAATGCGGATGTAATAAAAGAAATGTTTAAAAGAATTGATTACAGACCTTTTGGATAAATTGAAATAATACTAAAAAGACATGTTGATTTTTATAATAATATTAGACTCCATGGTCTTTTAGTACAGATTACGCCAATGGAAAAATGGAAACAGTGTAAACATCTAATTTTAATGAAAAATTTAGTTCGTAATTAATAATCTAAATTTAGAATAAAACTCTTGTTGTATATTGGCCAAAACAAAGGTATTGGTCTTGCCATTGTTAACAAAATAACCTAAATAAATCAGGATAGGTATCTGTATTGAGTCTTAAAAAAACATGGGATTAAAAATAAATTTTACCTGTAAGATTTAATACTCTTTTATAAATTCTAATCCCTTTTTACAATTTTGAAATCAATTTAACGAATCAAAAAAATACTATTTTTTCTTCGGATTTAAAGTATCGATTTTACTTTTAACCATTTTAATTGGTAAAATTAATCTTCTAAATCTTCGTCAAAACCAGATAATTCTAGGGCTTTTACAGATTGTATCGCATTTCCTGCAATTCCTTTAATAGAGCCATACATATCGATAGTATTTGTTACTACCTTTTCAATTTGCTTTTCTCTTTGTTTCCAAATTCTTTGCATTGAACGTTTTTCGCTGTCTAAATCTGATTTCATTTGTGTAAATCCTTCAACAATCGCTTCAATTTGCATTCTAAAAGTATTGCTGGTTAAATATTCATAAAGTAAATCCATTTTATCTCCTTTGTTTTCTTGCGTACTTATGGCATTATTTACTTGTAAAATACCTTCTCTTAATACAGCACAAAGTCCTTTAAATTCGTCGTAATTACAAATCCAAATACCATCTTTTAAACCCATTCTATCCATATCCGAAGGCATTACTTCTGTAACTAAAACACCTATATTGGCACCTCTATCTCTAATATCTGCTTTAAATTTCTCTATCCAACTTGGCTGAAAATCTTTTGTTCTTTTACTTTCGTAGTAAATTGTACCACAATTTTGTACAGTTCTTGTGTGTACAATCTGTATGCAGTCTCCTCCTCTTGCGCCTTTTTTAATTTCTTCAATTGTATCTAATGGAAATTTTGCGATCAACCACTCCTCTATAGCTAATTCTTGCACTTCTCCTTGTAATTGCATAGAACCTTGTTCTTGCTTCCGTTTCATTTCTTCTGTAAGCTTTTTCTGGTCTTCTAACTGCTTTTGCATTTCTTTAAAACGCAATTCATTTTTATCTTCTTCAGCCTTTTTAATTTTCTCTTTTTCAAAAATTAAAATTTCATTTAACTTTTTCTGAGCCTCTGCTTCTACTGCTTCTTTTAGTTCGCCTTTTTCTCTTTTAAGCTTTTCAATCTCTGCTTTAGATCTATTTAAGTCCTTTACTTGTTCAGATTTTTCATTTAACTCTTTTTGCAAGGCTTCAAATTGTTCTGATTGTTCTTCTCTTAATTTACGCTTTAGTATAACCTCTATTTCTTTTTTATCCTCTTTTAACTGTTTTTCTAAACGATCTTGAAAAAGCTCATTTTCTTTCTTTTTCTTTTGTTCAAAGTCAAGTTTTTCTTGTTTTAATTTTTCCTGTTCAAGTTCATACTTCTTCTTTTCTTGGGCAATTTGAGATTGATATTTTTGTTTAATTTCTTCTTCTAATTGATGAGACAAAATATCTTGAACGTCTATTGATGTTCCACAGTTTGGGCATTTTACTTGATTTTCGTTTTTCATATCGTTTTTTTAATTTAATAACTGCTTATTTTTCAATGTGAGAATACTGAAGCAAACTTCTATATATTATTTTGAAGATTCAATTCTTGTTTTAACAAAAATAGCACCTTTTATTACATTAATAAGTACTATTTAGAATAGGATTAATTTTATAAAGGCAAAAATAAAAAAAACCTCTTTTTAATGCACTTTGGAATCCTGCAAAGGCATACAAATTAGAACGCCCTTACTATTTGTAATACCTATTTGTATTTAATACTTTTACAAGAGTTTGGATAAAAAATTAAATGATGTTTTTATCCTAAATGCAACCTAACGGACTGCTTAAAAATATTTGCAAATTATATTTGGTTAGTTAAAAATAGCATAATCTATTTTTCAAAATAAAACTACGTGCTTTTTTAGTGTTACCGTTTTAAAAAAGACTTAAAGCAACATCTTTAATGTTTTTTTTGTTTTTAAATAGTTGTGAGTTTTTTTATTCCTTGATAAAATATGTAAAATAGCTGTTTTAGGAACACAATAATTTTTAATGTTTTTCTCATTTTACAGCTTATAAAATAATTATTATTCTACACATTGTAACGATAAAGATAATTGTCAAAAAAATAAATCTGCACTTGCCCACAAATACCTTTAACTTTTAAATAAAATGAGTTTTTTTATAGCCGGAGCTTATTCTGAGATTGGAATGTTGTTCGTCATCCTAAGTTAGATCTTAGGAGTTAAGCAAAAAGGATCGTGAAAATCTGTACACCAACAAAAGCCACTACAGAAAAAACAGGTACATCAATTAAGTTGTATATTTGTGCTCTTTAAGCTAAATATTACACTATAATTACCTTTTTAACTTCTATGCCTTTTAAAAAATTACATTCCGATATACTAGAGATGCTCGAGTATCTAGAAATAACATCTCCTACCCCTTTGCAGAGCGCTAGCATACCTGTTATAAAAAGTGGTGCTAATATTTTTTGTATTGCCCCAGAAGGTAGTGGTAAAACAACCACGTTGATACTTACTACGTTGCAAAAATTAAAATGCGAGGCAATTGGTATAGCCCCAAGGGCTATTATACTTGTTGGAGACAGAGATAAAGCCGCGGTAATGTATGATGCCTTTTCAAAATATATTAGATACCACGAATTACGTCTTTATAACTGTGATGAAAAATTACATATTGATGTTATAAAATCAGAAATATTTGAAGGTGTCGATATTCTTATTTCAACACCTAAAATCTTAAATAAATTGTTTCTTTTAGAAGGTGTAAATACTACCCAATTAAAAATATTTAGCATGGATGATGCTGCTTTTTTAGAGCATAAAATCGCTCACAATGCCATGATGTTAATGACTCAAAGTATTCATAAATGCCAGTTTGTAATGTATTCAGAAAAAATGCACCCATTTCTAAAACGATTTGAGAATTATTTTATGAAACATGCTAAAGTAATTTCTATGAAATAATTTTAAAAATGTTCTTTTATAATAAGCAATATCTCTCAAAAAAAATGATTACTGAATGATACCGAAACTACATTACATATCTCAAGGAAATACTATAGAAGAACATCTAGAAAATATTCAAAAAGCGTGTTCAGCTGGAGCGGAAATAGTAGAATTACATGTACAAGATGTTTCAGAAAAAGAACATTTAAAATTGGCTGAAGAAGCAAGAGAAATTACCTCTCATTTTCAAACCCGTTTGCTGCTATTTAACAATTATAAAATAGCAAAAGCAGTAAAAGCGGATGGTGTACATTTAGCCCAAAAAGATTTTACTACAAAAGCTAGAATACATTTATACACTTGGCAAATTATTGGCGGAACTGCAAATACCTTGAACGAATGTGAAGCATTGTTAAACGACCAAGTTGATTATATTCGTTTAGCTCCTTTTAGAAGTGAAAAAAGCCAAAAAAATAAGTCTATCGTTTTAGGTTTAAATGGATACACAGCAATTGTTGAAGCTTTAAAAACGAATACTCCGATTATAGCTTCTGGTGGAATAACCACAGAAGATGTTACATCTATTTTAGCAACTGGAATTTCTGGAGTTGCGGTATCTAAAGAAATTACTCGTAACTTTGATAGTATCAAATTATTTCATCAACTGCTTAACACGTCTTCAGTAGACGAACAACGTCATACGTTTTAATAATATAACAACGCTATTTTAAGAATGATAAAAAATATAATTATCTTTAAACAAAAAATTTGGAATTACTAACCCTAATAACTTGGTTCTCAAGTTTGGCATTTATTTATTTCGGAGTTAATTGCTTTTATTCAGAGTTTATAATCGCTGAATTTATTAGATACGACTTACCAAACTTTCGAAAACTTACGGGAATTCTTCAGTTGTTGGGTGCAGTTGGTCTAATCATTGGCCTTTACCTTAGTCCGCTGTTAATGCTCTTAGCCTCTTTGGGATTGTGCTTGCTTATGCTTGCCGGTTTTATTGTTCGGCTAAAAATTAATGATAACTTTATGCAATCTTCACCTTCTTTTATTTTTGCGGCTTTAAATTTATTTATCGCAATTAAAACGTACTACAAATATTTTTAAAGAGTACTGTATGCAATAATTACATTCATTACAATAAATAAAAAGGCTGGAAACGACTTGTATAAAGGATCTTTTACAATAATATGCATTACTATAGAGCCTATTAACAAGACTGTTAAGCCTAAGCTACCTATTAATGTTAGCGTTTCTAACTGGATAGAAGCTATTAAAATTAATGCTAAACTTACTTTTAAAAAACCGATTAAATAGCAAAAGTTTTTTGAAAAACCATATACTTTAAATTCGTCAACAATAGTTTCAGCATCACCACCTCGCCATCTTGTTGGTTTATTTAGCTGAAGCAACCAAACATTTAAAATACTGATACCCACAATTACTTTTAATGCAATAAGTATATAGTTCATTAGATCCATTATTTATATTTTTTAGTTTTATTAAAGTTACACGAATTTATAAAAAATAATCCAACGATTGGATTAAAATATGATTCCTTCTAAATTAATTTAAAATTTAAATGAAAATAGAGGTCATTCTCAAAGCCTTTTTGCATATTTTGACTTTGTTTCATAAGCTTATAGAAGTTACAAAGTTTGCTAATACTAAAAACCTTTTAACAGGAGTTTTTAAAGCATTCAATTAAATGGCTTTCATTAATAGTATCCTTTTTTACAAAATATTCACTTTTCTTTTATTTTAGTGATTTCATGTCAAATAAAAATGTGTAAGCAACATCATTTTAATAATACGCTCATAAGCGGTATTTTTATTTTTCATATTAAACAGTTGAATATCAATTTTATTATTATTATGTTTTTTTTACAGAAATCTAACATCTTTTGCGTTTCTTTAATTCCCCAATTAAAGAACCTGCAATCCCCTATCAATCCATAATCATCTACCTCAGTTAAATGGTTTTTATAGCTTTACCACTCTAACTAAAATCATCGTTGCATCAATTTTAAGTAATCCTAAATAAGAATCCATTTCATAACCAACGCAGATGGCGTTTAAAATAAAGTCGAAACTATCTTGTTATTATTTATATCTTCTGTTGATGCTGTTTTACCGTGTGCTTTTACTTTCTTAGTTGACATATTTATGCCTTTTCAAAGCTATTTTTAATTCGATTTCTGTATTTATTAATTTTGAAATAGAACAAATCTCTTTTGCTTTGTTTGCTATTTGTTGAAGTTGTTCTGCATCGATATTTTACGTCGCCTTTTAAATGTCGGTTAATATTTATGAATTTACAATAACAACTCACCAATATCATTGCCATAAATCAATTAAAACTAATTTAACCTTTTATATTTCTCCTAACACTGCGTATGTTTTCTGGTTAACCTAAGTCATTGACTATATTGCAATTAGGCTATCTATCTTCTGTATTTGGATATACGGTGCAGAATTTTATATATCGTTCTTGATTTTTTTTTGTGATAACAAGATACTTTTACGTTGAGAGATAAAAGCTTTTGATATTAAAATTCTGAAATAACGCTCAAAAATAGGTGCCTAATCATATATTTCTTGAAGATGATCATAATTAATAGATAATAGCTGTGAATCTTCAATAGCTTCTATATATAATTTCGAGGGTACTTGGTGGTAAGAAGTATCAAATCTAAAGCAAATTTAATGACTTGCTTAAGGGGCCTTTATCATACATATAATAACCATTTAAAAATCCTTTACTACAAAATGCTTTATTATACCTATGTAACTTGTTTTAATAAAAACTGCACTTTATTAAACTAAATCTCAATTAAAACGGTGTTTAATAATCCTACATCAATAACAGTTGCTTTAATACGTTTATAAATATGTCTTGTAATATATAGATTTACACTAAAAGAGGATAAAGTGATTGGTTTAAATACTGCTAAATAAAAGGATTCATTAAAAATAAAACTTATCAAAGCAGTCTATTTACATCATAGAACACCTACTTTTACAGTCCATTTAAAGTCTACGATTTCCTATTGGTAGGCTTTCTTTTAAAATTAATTACTTATGAATATTGAACATCTGTTATATGATTATTTATTGACCACCGGTATGGCCGTTGTGTCAGCTAAATATTTAAATATGATTGTCTTAGCAATCGTGCTTTTAATTTTATCTCTTTTGATTGATTTTGTAATTCGAAAAATTATAGTACAATTATTTGCACAGTTTGCTGCTAAAACAGAAACTAATTTCGATAATTTACTGGTACAAAATAAAGCTCCCCGAAATATAGCTCATATCATTCCTTTAATTATTGTTTTAGAGTCTGTTCCGGTTGTTTTTGTTGACTTTAATTATTTTGAAAATATTGTTAAAAAAGGATTGCAAGTATTTACGATTATCCTTGTGCTTTGGGTTGTTCGTAGCCTATTAAACACTATTAAAGACTACTTTAAAACCTTACCACGTTTAAACGATAAGCCCATAGATAGTTATATACAAGTATTTATGATCTTTGCTTGGGTAGTTGGTGTATTGTCTGCTTTTGCTATTATTACAGGGATCGAATTTATTAAATTTATTACTACTATTGGTGCAGCTTCCGCTGTTATTATTCTTATTTTTAAAGATATTATTCTGGGTTTTGTTGCTAGTATACAAGTTTCTATTAACGACATGGTACGAATTGGTGATTGGATTACCTTTGAAAAATATGGTGCCGATGGCGATGTAGTAGAAATCAACTTATCGACCGTAAAAGTTCAAAATTTTGATAAAACAATTACTACGATTCCCACGTACGCTTTAATTTCTGATTCTTTTAAAAACTGGAGAGGTATGGAAAACTCTGATGGTAGACGTATAAAAAGAGCTTTAAGTATTAAATTAGATAGCATTCATTATTTAACTAAAAATGAATTAGATATATTAAAAAAAATACAATTAATTACTAGCTATTTAGAAACTCGTCAATCTGATATTGAAGCTTATAACATCAACAATAACATCAATAAAGAATTGCTTTTAAATGGTAGAAATCTTACCAATATAGGTGTGTTTAGAAAATATATAGAAACGTATGTAGAAACGCATTCTGGCATCAATAAAGAGATGGTAATTATGGTGCGTCAATTGGCTACAGAAGCGAAAGGAATCCCTATAGAAATTTATGCTTTTAGTAGCGATAAGCGCTGGAAAAACTACGAATACATTATGGCAGATATTTTTGATCATATTATTGCTGCCGTGCCTTATTTTAATTTAGAGGCTTTTGAGTTACCAAGTAATTCAAGTTTTAGAGATGCGCAAAAATAAATTACTTTTTTGATTGTCTGTGGATAAAACAAATACTTAAATTTAACATAGAAAACGTAATAAAGCTATTTTCTTACTCTGTTTTGTTGAGCTCTCTGCTTAAAAAAGTATACACGAAAGTAAGTTCCTCTATATACGTATTGTATTGACTTGCACCATAATGCCCTTCATTCTCTTGCGTCCATAATAGAATAGGGTTCGTTTGTTGTGCACCGTTTTGTAATTTAGCGGCAAACTTATAAGAATGATTAGGCGGTACTCTAGAATCATTTGTACCTGTTATAATTAATGTTGATGGATAGTTTACATTATCTTTTATATTTTGCAGTGGAGAGTACGACAGCATATTTGTAAATTCTTCTTTATTTTTAACCGTTCCGAATTCACTGGTATTTGTAAAATGCGCGCCTGCTTCTGTTTTTTCAAAACGCAGTACATCTAAAACTCCAACATTTATAACAGCAGCACCAAATAAATCTGGTCGTTCCATTAGTGCAGCCGCGGTTACCATTCCGCCATGAGAGCTTCCCATAATTCCTATTTTCTTAGGTTTTGTATATCCTTCAGCAATTAAAAAATCTGCTGCTTTTGTAAAATCTAAAATACCGTTTTTCTTCTTTAAATTTCTTCCTTCTTGCCACCAATCAAAACCAAACTCTCCGCCGCCTCTAACGTGTACATACGCAAATGCACCACCATTTTCTATAAAAGAAATAACACCAGGTTTAAAAGATGGTTGTGCAATAACGCCATAACCACCATAAGTGTTCAGTAAAAAAGGGGTCGTTCCGTTTTTAGGCAAAGAATCTTTGTACACAATAAAAATAGGGACTTTTACGCCGTCGTGTGCATCAAAAGTTGTTCTCATAAATTTATACTTAGAAGAATCAAAAGCAACTGCTTTTTGACCTAAATATGAAAATTTGTAGGTAGTTAAGTCCAACTTACACGATACTGATGGAACTGTGTAGGAAGACAAATTAAATGTCAATTCTTTTTTTTCTTCATTATAATTCAAATTACTAACCGCTAATCCTTCTGGAGTAACAAGCTCACCTAGCACTTTACCTTTAAAGTTGGTTACTGTTAATAAAGATGAGTTTTCCATTTGAAATGACGTTACTATTTTTTTATCCGCAAAAACAGCACTTGTAAATACAGCACCATTGTAAGAAGGTTTTAGTAATGCCCACTTTTTAGGTTCGTTTATTGGAAAACTAATTACATATTTTTTATTTTTAATATTTGTACTCGCATATACCGTATCGTTTTCAAAATAATGAACAGACATATCATATTTAATATCTTTAAACATAGGTGTAAACTCCTTTATAGCTTGCTTAGGTCTTAAATAATGGTAACTATAATTATCTTTAGAATTATCAGATTTTTTAAGAATATACAAACTTTGTTCTCCAACTCCATACAAACTTAGAAACTCATCTTTTGTATCTACATTAAAAATTTTAGTATCTGCAGTTTGCTCTGTATCTAAAGTATGGTATAATAATTCGGGGAAACTTCTACTTACTTTTTCTGCATTGTATTTATTTTTTATATAGAAAAAACCTTGTCCGTACCAATTAATTTGTGGCGCTACAACTTCTGTTAAAACCTCTTTAAAAAACTGCCTCTTTTTAATGCCTACTATTTTAATTTCTTTCCAATCACTTCCATTTCTATTGTATAGATAGGCTAAAAATCGATCATCTTCAGAAGGGTCTAAATGTGTAAAAATAATTCGGTCTTTGGTAGAAATAGAATTAGGCCCTAATAAATGCTGATAACTTGTTTTGTTTCCTTTGGTTTAATAAATATTTAAAGGAGAGTCTCTACCCGGATACATTAATTTAAAATAATACTCTTGATCTTTTTTATTTTCAACCAAGTTGTCATACTCCATTTGACTCCAAAGAAAGGATTCCATTTTAGCTCTAGCACCATTAGAATTCGCTAGTTTATGTAAGTATTTTACAGCTATTTTATTTTGATCCTTTACCCAGTCTACCACTTCAGGGCTCCCTGCATCTTCTAACCATTGATAGTCGTCTGTAATTTCTACAGAATGGTAACGATTTACTACAGGTTTCTTTTTAGTTGGTGGGTATTTAATTTGTGCCTTAAAAACAAAACTATAAAGTAAAAACACTACCAACAAAACCTTTTTAAACACCATTTCTTTTTATTTTTCAATCACGATTTTAAAGCGTTAAAAATAGCTATAAAATAAAGAGTTGACAATGAAAATGAAACAAATAGGTGGTTTTAGTTTTTAGTTTCAGAACCTGATGTTTACCTTTCGACTTCTATTAAGATAAATTCCACGTAATAAAATTAGAGACTGCTTGTAATTTCTTTTGATGAAAATCCTCTTTATTCCTAATCAAAATAGGACTTGACTATTCACAATTTCTTTCTGAGCTTATCGCAGTTTTTTATACCTGCAAGAACCTTCTGTAAAAACCAAAATAAAGAGTAAAATGATAAATAGTATACCCCTAAAATAACTTAAAAAACTATATTCGCGCCATGTGGATGTATTTAGGCTTATTAGCTGCTCTTTTTCTAGGATTACATAATTTATGTAAGAAACATGCAGTGCAAGGAAACGAAGTTTTCCCAGTTCTTTTCGGTACTATCATTGCTGGTTTTTTGTTATTGTTACCGCTTTTTATAAGTTCTCAGTATGCTCCTGAATCCACCAAAGAAATAGGTTTTTTTATTACTGATATTCCTTGGAAAACGCATGGTTTTATTTTTATAAAGTCAATGATTATGGCAGGTTCTTGGATTTTAGCTTTTCAAGCATTAAAGCATTTGCCTATTACAATTGTTGCGCCTATTCGATCTGCCGGTCCTTTTTTTACTTTTATTGGCGCAATTTTAATTTACGATGAGCAACCTAATTTGATCCAATGGATTGGTTTTATTTTGATTATTTTATCAGTATTATTATATTCGAGAGTTGGCAAAAAGGAAGGCATTATTTTTAAACGCAATAAATGGATATTTGCCATTATCGGTGCTACATTTTTAGGCGCCTCTAGTGGTTTGTATGATAAGTTTTTAATTCAGACTTTAGCTTTGAATCCGCAGACTTTACAATTCTGGTTTTGTTGGTATACCTTACTAATTTTGCTTTATATTTTAACGATGAACTGGTTTCCATATCCAAAGAAACGAGCTGCTTTTAAATTCCGATGGACAATTATTGGCGTTGGTGTTCTTCTGCAAGCTGCAGATTATTTTTATTTTAAAGCATTACAAGATCCAGATGCCTTAATTATGTTGCTATCTGCTATTAAAAGAAGTCAGTTATTAATTGCAGTAGTTATAGGAGGACTTGTTTTTAAAGAACAAAATAAGAGAAAAAAAATAGTTCCACTTTTAGGAATTTTAATAGGTGTCTTTTTAATTTTATATTCTTAAGATTATTTTCACTTCGCTTTGAATCAACTTTTACTTTAATTAGATTCTTTTTGCTGATTGTTAAGCTAGATAACTATCAGTTTTTCTTATTTCTAATATTTAAATATCTATCAAAAAAAAGAATGAACATTCATTTTTGACATATATTTGCATCAGAACAAAAGCAATATGGCAAAACTTCAAAAAAGTATCGATAAACGCAATGTACTTGTAAAAGCAACCATAAAATTGGTAAACAACAATGGGTTCCATGCTACACCGATGAGTAAAATTGCTAAAATGGCAAATGTATCTCCTGCTACCATTTATTTATATTTTGATAACAAGCAAGATTTGGTAAACCAAACCTATATTGATGTTAAGGCAGCCTATACAAAATATGCTTTTGAAACGTATGATGCAAAAATGCCTGTTGAAGTTGGCTTTGAATTGATATGGAAACGCATTGCAGACTTTAAACTAAATGAATGCGAAAATGCCATGTTTTTAGCGCAATGTGATAATACACCAATTATTGATGAAGCGAGCAGACAAGAAGGTATCAAACATTTGCAACCGCTACTCGATCTTTGGGCTCGTGGCAAAAAAGAGGGAATTGTAAAACCAATGTCCGATTATTTATTATATGCCTATGCAATCAATCCGTTGTCATTTTTAATGATGTCACAAAAACGCGGAGCATTTACTTTAGATAAAACACATTTAGAAGAAGCCTATCAATCGGCATGGAACAGTATAAAAGTTTGTAAATAATATGAAAAAAACAGCCATTATTTTAGGAGCATCCGGTTTAACTGGAAATATTTTACTTCATAAATTAATCGAAGATAAAAGTTACGACAGTATAAAATTGTTTTCGCGTTCTAAAATCGAAGGATTGCCAAATAAAGTAATTCAATTTACAGGCAATTTATTAAAGTTAGAAGAATTTAAAGCTGATTTTACTGCAGACGAAGTTTTTTGTTGCATAGGCACAACTGCTAAAAAAACACCTAACAAAAAACGCTACAAACAAATAGATTTTGGTATTCCTGTAACTGCAGCAAAACTTGCTAAGGAGAATAAAATTGAGAAATTTATAGTAATTTCTGCCATAGGCGCGAATAAAAAAAGTAGTGTGTTTTACAATAAAACAAAAGGTGAAATGGAACATGCAGTTTTACAACAAAGTATAAAGAACACCTTAATTTTAAGACCTTCTTTAATTGGCGGAGACCGAAAAGAACAAAGGCTTGGTGAAAAAATAGCTTTGGTTTTCTTTAAAGTAATGCAACCCTTACTTATTGGAAAATTAGAAGAATACAAAACAATAGATGCAGAAAATATTGCAAAAGCAATGCTGTATCTCGCAAATAATAAAACAAATACCAAAGTCATATTTACTTCAAATGAAATATTAAAACTATCAAAAAAAGAACTAAAATAAAATTAATTAAATGGAATTATTAGATAAATTGAACTGGAGATACGCTGCAAAAGCAATGAACGGTAAAAAAGTGTCAGAAGATAAAATAGAACGTATTTTAGAAGCTGCACGTTTAGCACCAACATCTAGCGGATTGCAACCTTTCGAAATTTTTGTAATTAAAAATCAAACTATTAAAGAAGAAATTAGACCTGTTGCTTGGAATCAATCGGTGGTTACAGACTGCTCTCACCTACTTGTTTTTGCTGCTTGGGACACCTATACTGTGGAGAGAATTAATTATATGTTCGATTTAACAAACGAAATTCGTGGATTTAAAAACGAAGGTTGGGAAAATTATCGCCAAATGTTATTGAGTGCATATCCTCAAAAAGACGCAGAAGAAAACTTTAATCATGCGGCTAAACAAGCATATATCGCTTTTTCTCAAGCAATTATAGCAGCAGCTTATGAAGGAGTAGATTCAACACCATTAGAAGGTTTTGATGCGAATGCCGTAGACAAAATTTTAGGATTGCGTGAAAAAGGATTGCGCAGCGCTGTCTTATTACCAATAGGTTACAGACAAGAAGATAAAGATTGGTTGGTAAACTTGGTAAAAGTTAGAAAACCAATGAAAGACTTAGTGACCGTAATTGAATAGTCATTACGTTAGGAATTAACAATTAAAAAAAGAAGTAAGATGAACAATTTTGAATTTAAAAATCCAACTAAAATTATTTTTGGTAAGAATTCCATCAAGAAATTAGAAAACGAAATCCCTAAAAACGCAAAAGTTTTACTTTTGTATGGTGGCGGAAGTATCAAAAAAAACGGAATTTATGATCAAGTAAAAAATGCGTTGTTAAAAGTTGAATTTGTTGAATTTAGAGGGATTCCTGCAAACCCAGAGTATTCGGTTTTAATGGATGCTTTAAAAGTAATTAAAGACGAAAAAATCACTTATTTATTAGCAGTTGGCGGTGGTTCTGTAATAGACGGAACTAAATTTTTGTCATCAGCAGCCTTATTTAAAGGTGATACTCCTTGGGATATTTTATCAAAAAATATTAAAACCGAAAAAGGAATGCCTTTTGGAACGGTTTTAACGTTACCCGCAACAGGCTCTGAAATGAATTCGGGTGCAGTAATTACTAGAAAAGAAACCAAAGAAAAACTATCAATGGGCGGCCCAGGGTTGTTTCCTGAGTTTTCTATACTAGATCCGCTAGTGATAGTTTCCATTCCGCAACGTCAATTGGCAAACGGATTAATGGATGCTTTTACACATGTTTTAGAACAATATATGACTTACCCAACGGAGGCTTTATTACAAGATCGTTTTGCAGAAAGTATTCTACAAACTATTATTGAAGTAGCTCCTAAAGTATTAAAAGATCCAACAGATTATAAAGCGGCTTCTAACTTTATGTGGAGTTGTACGATGGCTTTAAATGGATTAATTCAGAAAGGAGTACCAACAGATTGGGCAGTTCACGCAATAGGTCACGAGTTAACGGCTTTATTTGGGATTGATCACGCACGTACTTTAGCGATAATTGCACCAAGTCATTACAAGTTCAATTTTGAAACTAAGAAAGAAAAATTAGCGCAATATGCAACGCGTGTTTGGAATATTACTGATGGAAATACGGATGATAAAGCCTATGCTGCCATTGAAAAAACAGTTGCTTTTTTCCATGGATTAGGCATCTACACCAAATTATCTGATTATACAAAGGACTATGAAGGCACAGCCGAAAAAATAGCGCAACGATTTACAGATCGTGGTTGGTTAGGATTGGGCGAGCATCAATCATTATCACCAGATAAAGTAGAGAAAATTGTAAAAATGGCCTACTAAGAGTACTATTAAAAATAAATAAAATAGCTTCCGAAAACATTCCTGCCTAATCTATCAGGCAAATCAGAAGAAAGAAAAAAAATTAAAAAAACAAGAAAAATGAATATATTATTCGTAATAACATCTCACGATAAATTAGGCGATACAGGAAAAAAAACAGGATTTTGGGTAGAAGAATTCGCAAATCCATATTATAATTTATTAGATAAAGGAGCAATAATTACCATTGCAACTCCAAAAGGAGGCGCTGCACCAATAGATCCAAGTAGTGATAGTCCGGATGCTTCAACATCAGACACGATCCGTTTTAATAAAGATGCAGATGCAAAATCTAAAATTGCAAATACTCATAAATTATCAGATATGAATCCTGATGATTTTGATGCTGTTTTTTATCCAGGAGGTCACGGACCTTTGTGGGATTTAGCTAATGATAAAACTTCTATTGCTTTAATTGAAAAATTTAATAGCCAAGCGAAGCCAATTGCTTTTGTATGTCATGCACCAGCTGCTTTAAAAAGTGTAAAAAATACAGATGGAACACCATTGGTAAAAGGTAAAAATGTAACCGGATTTACAAATAGCGAGGAAGCTGCTGTTGGTCTTACAGACATCGTTCCTTTTTTAGTAGAAGATATGTTAAGTGGAAATGGCGGAATTTATTCCAAAAAAGAAGATTGGGCTGCATATGCTGTTCAAGATGGTAATTTAATTACAGGTCAAAATCCAGCTTCTTCTGAATTGGTTGCAGAAAAATTATTGGAGAGTTTAAAATAACTAATATTTTAGTTTAGTAAAAGAAAAGGTTGTCTAAAATGGACAACCTTTTCTTTTGTAGCAAATTTAAAATAGTTTATTTTTTTGCACTTAATTGTTTCATAATATCTACCATCATTTCAACCTGAACTTGTTGAATATTCAACAATTCTTGTTGCTGATGAATAATTAAATGGTCAATTTTTTCGTGTAACATTCTTATTTCTAACTCAGATTTAAGATTTACCATGTAATCTTGCTTTGCACGATCTCTGTCTTTTTCTTCTTGTCTATTTTGGCTCATCATAATAACAGGTGCTTGCAAAGCGGCTAAACAAGATAAAATAAGATTTAATAGGATAAAAGGATAGGGATCAAAACCTTTATTTACTAAAAACACGATGTTTGAAAATATCCAAATGAGTATGAAAACTCCGAAAATAATAATGAATCTCCAACTGCCACCAAAAGACGCAATTTTATCTGCTAAACGCTGGCCGTAGGTAAATTTTAAAACAGCATCCAATTCTAAATTAGCAGATAGCATTTCTTCATTTTCAATAGTTTTTAACACGTCTTGTTCCAAATTGCTTAATTCTCCTACTTGATTTAATAAATAGTGAGCAATGTATTTTTGACGATACTTATTTAGCTCAGAAATGGAAATAATACTCTCTAAATTAAAATCTGGAAATTCGCTCAGAATGATTCCAAATATAGATTTCCTAATGCTTTTACTTAGTACCTTTTCTGATTCTTGATATTCTCTATTTGATATAGAACTGATAAATGTTTTCATTTAAACAAGAGTTTATTATTTTACTATAAATTTAGGTATAAAATTAACGTTAGCGTAATTTATAATTATCTTTGACATCTATTAATTTATAGGTGATGAAGAAAAAACTAAACCAATTAGCCGCTACTGCAATTTGTGGAAATGATATTAGTTCTTCTTGTTTGTATGTTTCAGCTTTAGCTATTGTTTATGCAGGCCAATATGCTTGGATTTCTCTATTGATGGTCTCTTTCATTTTATTTTTATTTAGAAAAATTTATGGCGAAGTTGTAGGCGCTTTACCTTTAAATGGTGGTGCATATAATGCTTTATTAAATACTACAAAAAAATCTACTGCATCTTTTGCGGCTTCATTAACTGTTTTATCTTACATGGCAACGGCTGTTATATCGGCTAGCGAAGCTATCAAATATTTAAGCAGTTTGTGGATAGGAATTCCAGTTTTACCAGCAACACTTTTTCTGTTAATTGTTTTTATGAGTTTAGCAATTTACGGAATTGGAGAATCTTCTAAAGTGGCAATTTTTATATTTATTTTTCATTTAACCTCTTTAGTTATCTTATGTTTTTTTAGTATCTACTTTTTATTAAATAATGGCTTCGAAATACTAGTTACAAACTTTAAAACACCTGCAAATGGTAGCATTACAAATGCCTTATTTTTTGGTTTTGCAGCAGCAATGCTAGGTATCAGTGGTTTTGAAAGTTCTGCTAATTATGTAGAAGAGCAAGAAAAAGGTGTTTTCCCTAAAACATTGAGAAATATGTGGATAGTAGTTACCGTTTTTAATCCACTACTAGCTTTTTTAGCCTTGGCGATTATTCCCTTAACAATTATTAACGCCAATGAAGAAACCTTACTTTCTTTTATGGGTAATTTAACGGGTGGGAATTGGCTTTTATATTTAGTTTCTATTGATGCTGTTCTGGTGCTAAGCGGGGCTGTTTTAACTTCTTATATTGGTGTTGGCGGTTTGGTTGAGCGCATGGCTTTAGATAGAATTTTACCTAGTTTTTTATTGAAGAAAAATAAAAGAGGAAGTTCTTACTTTATTTTTATGGCATTTTTCTTGTTAAGTAGCTCCATTTTAATAATTACAAAAGGTGATTTAGAGTCTTTAGCTGGCGTTTATACAATTGCTTTTTTAGGAGTGATGATTTTATTTGGTATTGGAAATATATTATTAAAATTGAATAGAAAGAAACTACCAAGACCAGAAAGAGCAAGTTTAATTTCTGTTTTTATTGCAATTTTAGGAATTGTAGTTGCACTTTTAGGTAACATAATTTTAAACCCAGAAGAATTAAGTATTTTCTTAAGCTACTTAATACCAACCCTCATGATTGTTGGTTTTATGCTTTATAGAATAAAAATTTTAAAAATGATTTACTATTTTATTAATTATATAACTCCAGAAAAAAGTACTTTATTCGAAGAGCTAAAAAGAAAAATAAATAATAAAATTAAAAAAATTAATAACCAAGAATTTGTCTTTTTCACAAATCATGATCACGTTGCAAACATTAAAAACGTATTGCAATATATTACTGAAAATGAGCATGCAAAAAGATTAAAAATTGTAGCCATACTGAATGAAAATGATCAATTAATTATTAAATTAAAAAATGATATTCAAGTTTTAGACAGAGCTTTTCCTTTTATTAAAGTAGAATTTATCGTAGAACCGGGTATCTTTAATCCAGCAAAAATAAAAGAGCTTTCTAAACGTTGGAACATTCCTATTAATTTTATGTTTATTGGATCTCCGGGGGATAAGTTTCCTTACAAACTAGAAGAACTTGGGGAGGTTCGATTAATTATTTAATTTTATGAAATTCTTTAAAAACAAAAGACAAATTAAGCTACTATTTTTTTTTATTTTAATTTTTAGTTATAATTCCATATTTTCTCAAATTAGATATGTAGATGCTATTTTTGATGAAGTAAGTTCAAAAACCTACAACTATGCAATAAAGAATTTAGACACCTTAAAACTAGATATTTACCAGCCTATTAATGATAATTTAAAGAGAAGATCTTTATTTATTATTATTCACGGAGGAGGGTTTAAAACAGGAGCTAGAAATGATAAATCGCTTGTATCATTGGCAAACGGAATTGCAAAAAAAGGATATGTGGTGGCATCCGTTGATTATAGACTTATAGATAAGCAGACAATTTTTAACTGTAATTTACCCTTTAATGAAGCTTTAAAAATATACTCTAATGCACAAGAAGACGTATTAGAATCAATATCATATATTTTAAGGGGTAACTTTAAAATTGATACTAAAAAAATTATTTTATTTGGCACAAGTGCTGGAGCAGAAACATTATTAAATATTACCTATAATAAACAGTTGTTGGGTAAACGCTCAAAAATATATAAGAACATTTCTATTGCTGGGATAATATCTATTTCTGGTGCCCTGTTAAATAGTAATGTAATAAACAAATCAAATGCAGTTCCTAGTGTATTTTATCATGGATCAGAAGATAAAGTAATCCCTTACTATCAGGGTGCTCATCGCTCTTGCTCTCCATTAGACAAGGGGTATTTTGTAATGGATGGTTCCAAAAAAATAGTTGAAAAGCTAGAAAGTTTACACAAAAATTTTATGTTTTATGGATATAAAAATAAGGGTCACAATATTTTAAATCTACCTTCAGAAGACTTTAAAGAGGCTTTTATCTTTATCCGTAATGTTGTTTTTGATGGCTCTTTTTATCAAATGAGTTTAGTTAAATAATAATCTTGATTTATTTCTTCTCAATTACATTCGTGTTTGTTTCGCAACCCAAATATTTAATAAATTTTGATGTTTTTTTATTTCGGACTATACTAGAATAAGTTCTCCTTCGAAGGAAATACCCAAAAGAGTATAATAGATGTAAATATTACCGGCATTTATTTTCTTTTATAAGGTCTTATAATTAAACCTAGAGGCTTATCATAGGTGAAATAATTACTCATCCAATCTAAAAAAGCAACTGCTTTATTTCTAAAACCTACTAATGACATAATGTGAATAAACATCCAAACTAACCAAGCAAAAGTTCCTTGAAACTTCCAATTAGGCAAATCAACAACTGCCTTTCTTCTGCCTATTGTTGCCATTGTGCCTTTATCTTTATAAACAAAGGGCTGCAATGTTTTTTTATGTATTAAATTGATAATATTTTTTGCTAATTGTTTTCCTTGTTGTTGCGCAACTGGCGCTAACATTGGTAATCCTTTAGTGTTTTCTTTTGAGGCATAACTAGCAACATCGCCAATTGCAAAAATTAAGTTGGTATTTAAAACCTGATTATACTCATTAATTACAATTCTATTTCCTAAAATAGCCTCTTGTGGCAGTCCTTTAATTGTACTTCCTTTAACACCGGCAGTCCAAATTACCGTGTCTGTTTTAAAAGAAGTATCGTCAGCTAATGTTAAAAAAGTTCCGTCATAACTTACAACTTTGGCATTTAAATTTATATTAACACCAAGTTCATTAAGGTACTCATAACTTTTTATCGAGGCCTGTTCAGACATTACCGATAATAGTTTTGGTGAAGCTTCATAAAGATTAATATCCATCTTTGAAATATCTAAATCAGGAAAATCTTTAGGAATTACATGAAGTTTCATTTCTGCTAAGGCTCCTGCAAGTTCTATTCCTGCTGGTCCTCCACCCACAATTGCAATATTTAATATTTCCTCAAGAGACTGGTTATTTTGATTGATTAATGCCTTTTCTAAATTTTGAAAAATAAAACTTCGAAGGTTTAAAGCGTCTGGAATTGATTTTAACGTTAATAGATTATCTTTTACAGATTCGAAATTAAAATAATTGGTTTCACTACCTGTAGCTATTATTAAATAATCAAAGGGAAGTAATCCTATTGATGTCTCTATTTCATTAGTATCGGTATTTACTGCATTTACTTTAGCCATTCTGAAGGTTACATTTTTATAACCTCTAAAAATTCGTCTAATAGGGTATGCAATGCTATCAGGTTCTAAACCACCTGTGGCAATTTGATACATTAAGGGTTGAAAATTATGATAATTATTTTGATCAATTAAAAGTATATCGGCATTTTGATTTTTTAGCGTCTTTGCAAGAGACAAGCCGCCAAAACCAGCGCCAATAATTATTATTTTTGGTGTATTAGTTTTCATCTTCGTTTATGTGTAAAATGTGTAATAATCTGTGAGCAATCGGCGCAAAAATAACGGCTACGGTGCTTAAAAAAGCAATTCCGCTAAATAAGGCATAAAATGAAGCAAATAGTTTAGCACTATCTGTGGGCATTTCATTTACAGGTCCCATTCCTGTTAAAATTAAAGAAGCATTGTAAAAAGAATCAATCCATGAAATATGTACAAAGTAATTATAACCAATTGTACCTATAGCCAAAGAAAATAAAATTAGTAAACTTGAAAACAGAAAATACTTTATCAACCTTACTATAAACTTATTAAAAGGTAATATTTGATGCGTTTTATGTTCAAAAAGAGATTTCATTGTTTTCGATTTTTACCAACTATTTAAATAGCATTTTTTTTAATCATGGTTTTCTAATGTTATTAAAACTCAAAACCAATTTTAAATAAGCAAATAAGGGAGAGTAAAACGGGAGTAAATTCTATTGATTCATTCTATTTTTTCTTTTTTTTGTTGTTTGCTTGTTGCATAAATTATTAAGATTGCTAATAAACCAATACTTACTAGAGTAGCAGGAAGTGTGCCTAAATCTAGACCTCCTTTCGCGATTGGTTTTGTAAGTAAATCACCAAAAGTCGCTCCAAATGGTCGTGTAAAAATAAAGGCGATCCAGAATAATAAAACATGATTTAACTTTGTAGCGTAATGCAGTAGCACTACAATAGCTATAATTCCTGCAGTTACAAATGCTCCTTCTAAGTAGCTTAGGCCTACAACATCACCTAAAAAATCTCCAAAAGCAGTACCTAGACTATTCGAAAATAAAATAGCTGTCCAATAAAAAAGTTCTTCTTTTTGAGATAAAATTTGAGTTATATTAATTCTTTTTAAGGTTGTATACCAAAGAAAAAGTGTGATTAACAACGCCGAAAAAAGGACCGCTGAACCTGTTGCATATCCAAGGTCCAAGGTTCTATCCATATAATCTGAAATCTCAGTACCAACTGTTGTAGTGCCAACAATTACCAACCAATACAGGGCTGGATAATATTTAGAAACTTTTAATTGTGCCACTAGCACGATTAAAAAAAAGAACATTGTTATTAATAAACTAATCGTATAACCAATGTTTAAAGTCATAGACAATAAATCGCCTAAAGTTTCTCCTAATGTTGTTGCAATAATTTTCATTATCCAAAAGGAGATGGTGATACCCGCAACTTTGTTCAATTTTTCCATTTGATAAAAGTGTGAATTGTTAAATTATTACTTTTAGAAAAAATCTGTTAAAAAAATATTCGCTATGTTAAAGTAACTCGAACTTTTTTCTTTTTTAAACGCGTATTATTTAGTTTTTCAACCAAACTATCAGCAAATTCTAACGGAATTGCAACAAACGCACAATCAGGTTTTAATTCAATCGTTCCCAATTGATCTTTGGTCAATCCGCCTTGCTTTATAAATAAACCAGCAATATCACCTTTAGAAATTTTATCTTTTCTACCGCCAGAAATAAACAAGGTTTCCCAATATTGTGGTTCCATTTTTACTTTTTTAGAAATGTTTTCACCTTTTGTGTTTTTGATAAAATCGGGCGAAGTTTCTTTTTCCCATTTTAAAATATAGGCAGTTCCTTTTTCATTTATTCTTGCCGTTCTTCCATTTCTATGGATAAAATCTTCTTCGTGTTGCGGCAATTCAAAGTGAATAATATATTTAATTTCAACAATATCAATACCTCTAGAAGCTAAATCGGTGGCAATTAATAATTGACAAGTTCCGTTTCTAAATTTAATTAAAGCACGCTCTCTCTCTTTTTGCTCCATTCCACCAGAAAAACAAGCATGACTAATTTTATTACGATCTAAAGAAGCACTTACTTTTTCGATACTGTCTTTTAAATTACAAAACACAATACCTGGTTCATTACCAATATGCTGAATTAAACCTAACAAAGTTGTTAATTTATTTTTTTCAGGAGCAATTACTGTTTTAATAGCTAATTGCGATGTTCTTTTCTCTTTTAAATAATTGATGATTGTTGGTTTGTCTAATTTTACAAAATCAGGAATCTCAACACCCTGGGTAGCAGAAGTTAAGATACGCTTATGTAAAGCAGGTAATTGATTAATAATTCCTCTCATTTCATATTCAAAACCAACTTCTAGAGACTTATCAAACTCATCTAAAATTAATGTTTTAATATAATCTTTAGAAAAACGATCGTTAGCAAAATGATCTGCTATTCTCCCGGGAGTTCCTATTAAAATTGCAGGAATATGTTTTAATTCAATTTTATCTTTAGACATTGGTCTACCACCATAAACTGCATTTACTTTATAACCAGAACCCATTATACGGATTACTTGTTCAATTTGAATCGCTAATTCTCTAGATGGAACTAATATCAAAGCCTGAATTTCATTTGATGCTGGATCTAAAGAATCAATTAATGGCAAACAAAAAGCAAGTGTTTTCCCTGTTCCTGTTGGTGATAATAAAATAGTATTTGCGGTTGTTTCTATCACAGAAACAGCTTCTTCTTGCATCGGATTTAAAGCAGTAATATTTAATTTCGCTAATATATCCTCTTGGTTTTTAATGTTATTCGCCATAATTTGTAATTTCTATTTAACGTAAATTAGGTAGTTTACTCTTTATTTAAAGATTAATAGTTCTCGATTTAGCTAGAACAGGTATTTATCTTCTTTAAAATAATTCCCAGATTTCGTTAATTCTTTTTTTTCTTTTTAGGTGCTTCTGGTTTTGTTTTTGCAGAAGCTATTTGTGATAGGTAATTTGCTAATATTTTGTCAACCAATTCCTCTTTGGTTAAATGATGAAATATTGTTTTTATTTGTGCTTTAAAATCTTGTGAAACTTCGTGATTCGGTTTAGTTTTAAATATTTTTTTTGCCCACAATAAACCATTGTTTTCTTCAATACTTTTTGAGTCGGCTTTTTTAAATTGATGAAATTGTATACCTAAAACTTTTTCAAACTCAGGAATATCTTGCACTTCTTCCTCTTGAATAATACTTAAAGAAAGTCCCTTTGCTCCTGCTCTTGCTGTACGTCCACTTCTGTGTACGTACGTGTCATAGGTGTCTGGTAAATGATAATTTACCACATATTCTATTTCTTTTACGTCAATTCCACGAGCTGCTAAATCTGTCGCTACTAATATATTAACATTTCCTTCTCTAAATTGCCCCATAATTCGATCACGAATACCTTGAGTTAAGCTACCATGTATTGCCCCAGAAGAGAATTTATTAATAGCTAGGTTTTTTGCTAGTTTATTAACGGCAGCTTTAGTTTTACAAAATATAATTCCGCGTTTCCCATCCTTAGAACTTAAAAAATGAAGTAAAACCTCTAATTTCTCAATCGGTTTTACCACCACATATTGATGATCAATTCCCTGATGACCAATAGTTCCCATGTCTGCCTCAATATGAACTACCTGTTTAGCCATGTAATTTTGAACTAATTGTTTAATCGTCCCTGGCATTGTAGCCGTAAACGTATTCCAAGGTCAAATCCTAATTAAATAAAATCTTTTTTTTAAGCTACAAATTTTTGTAATGCGACATAAGGAGTTCCTCTTTTTACTACTGCAAAAGCTCTTGATAAAATCTTATTTCT
>Ga0222644_1000045_pt1 | contig 71369 bp, 64 predicted proteins | sample AntAcemetagen291_FD_179800 | JGI IMG/M metagenome (GOLD analysis project Ga0222644, IMG submission 179800) | Saline water microbial communities from Ace Lake, Antarctica - #291 | ecosystem: Environmental > Aquatic > Non-marine Saline and Alkaline > Saline | place: Antarctica: Ace Lake...
TAGATGGAGATGTAATGAACATACGTATGGATGGTTCAAGTGTTTCTTCTATTGATGTTGCGGTATTCAATACTCTAGGGCAGCAAGTAATGACGAGGTCTTATGATCAAGTGACTGATAACATACAAATTGATAACCTATCAAGTTTATCAAAGGGTCTGTACTTTGTTAAGATCTCAAGTGGCAATCAACAAGCTACTTTAAAGTTTATCAAGGAGTAAGGTACAAAGGCTTTTATTATTTTAGAAAAGGGAATCTCGTTAGGAGATTCCCTTTTTTTATGTTTAAGACGTACAGGTTACATCCATTTTTCTTTAAGGGTAAGAAATATATAAAAACTGGATATCAAGGTATTATAGACTTAAAACGGTAGCAGTTCCGCTTTCGCGAAAGCGGAATCAGGAAAAAAATAGAAGTGGATGCTGGACTTGGTCCATTACGAAAGCAGAACAAATAGCAACATCGTTAATAACCTAATCTTTATACTGTTGTTTCTACTTTCCCTAGATCGTATTTTTACCTAAAACAATTACAATGGCAGACGATAAAGAGAAAGAAGCAAAATTAAAAGCCCTTAAACTTACCTTAGATAAGCTAGATAAAGCATACGGTAAAGGAACAGTAATGAAAATGGGTGATAAGCAAGTGATTGAGGTAGAGGCAATTTCTACTGGTTCACTTGCCTTAAATGCGGCTTTAGGGGTAGGTGGATATCCGCGTGGAAGAGTTGTTGAAATATACGGTCCAGAATCTTCTGGTAAAACAACCTTAACATTACACGCTATTGCTGAGGCACAAAAAGCTGGTGGGATTGCAGCTTTTATTGATGCAGAGCACGCTTTTGACCGTTTTTATGCTGAAAAATTAGGTGTTGATTTAGACAATTTAATTATATCTCAACCAGATAATGGAGAGCAAGCACTTGAAATTACAGATAATCTGATACGCTCAGGCGCGATAGATATTATTGTTATTGACTCTGTTGCAGCGTTGACTCCTAAAAGTGAGATTGAAGGAGAAATGGGAGATAGTAAAATGGGTCTTCATGCCCGTTTAATGTCTCAAGCGTGTAGAAAATTAACCAGTTCTATTTCAAAGACCAACTGTACGGTAATATTTATCAATCAATTGCGAGAGAAGATAGGTGTGATGTTCGGTAATCCAGAAACGACTACAGGTGGAAATGCTTTAAAATTCTATGCATCTGTCAGGCTTGATATCAGAAGATCTACACAAATTAAAGATAGCGCTGGAGCCGTTTTAGGTAATAAAACTCGTGTGAAAGTTGTGAAAAACAAAGTGGCGCCACCTTTTAGAATGGCAGAGTTTGATATCATGTACGGAGAAGGAGTCTCTAAACTGGGAGAAATTATTGATTTAGGCGTTAGTTACGAAATAATCAATAAGGCGGGTTCTTGGTTTTCTTATGAAGATACTAAATTGGGTCAAGGCCGCGACTCTGTTAAAACCATACTTAAAGATAATCCAGATCTGGTAGAAGAACTGGAAATTAAAATTATGGCAGCAATAAAGGCAGTAAATGATTAACAAGTACCGTCTATGAAAAATAAAAGCCGCTGGTGTTTAACGCTAGCGGCTTTTATTTTTTAAAACTTGACGCAACCTTTTTGAAAAGAAAGCATCTACTAACTATAACACTGAAAATGAAAATGAATTTTAGAATTTTAATGCTCCTTGCTATTACAGCTGTTATCTTGAACAGTTGCAGTCTAGATGGCAGTGAGGCACCTATAGTTAATTATCAAATATTACCTGTTGTTGAAGTAGACTTGCCACCAGCTTTTACATTTGGTCAGATACATACTATCCCTGTACTTTTTGAATATACAAACTCGTGTCAGCAATTTGCAGGCTTTGAGGTAAGTTCTGATTTAAATGAAAGAGTGGTTACCGTAGTGGCAGCAGTTACTAACCGTGACTGTGTGGAAGAATTAGTAACAACACAACAGGAACTAAGATTTCTAGCAGCAAGTAACGGCACCTATATATTTAAGTTTTTTACCGGTTTAGATGCTAATAATGAACCAACTTATTTAGAGTACATTATACCTGTTGAAGAATGATTGAACTTTAAAATGTGGTCTATAAAGATATAATTACACTATGTAAAAAAAACGATCGTAAAGCGCAAAGAGAACTGTATGAAACGATCTCGCCTAAGCTTTATGGATCCTGTTTGCGATATGCTCCTAATGAGGCAGAAGCAAAAGACATACTGCAAGATACCTTTATAATCATATTTGAAAAAATAGATCAATTTAAATTCAAAGGTTCCTTTGAAGGATGGTGCAAAAGGATCGCAGTAAATACCGCTTTACAGCGGTATAGAGGGATTAAAGTATTTGACCTCGTAAATGAAGACCAATTAGAAGATTTAGAAGCGGTAGAGGTAGAAGAATCTGATGACGTGCCGCTTAAAAAACTATTAGTAATGGTACAAGGGTTACCAGAGAGGTATAGACTTGTATTTACCATGCATGTCATGGATGGATACAGCCACAATGAAATAGCAGAAATGATGAAGATAACCATAGGGACATCAAAATCTAATCTTGCACGAGCGAGACAACACCTGCAAATGAAGGTAAACACATGGCGAGAGTACCATAATTCTAACGCCAGCTAAGTATGAGTAAAAAGAAAAACATAGACAAACTTTTTCAAGAAGGCTTCAAAGACTTTGAGGAGCAACCACCTGCAATGGTTTGGGATGCGATCGACAAAGAGCTCGATCAAAAAAAGAAGCGTAGAATGATACCACTATGGTGGACCATAGGTGGAATTGCCGCAGGACTAGCAATTCTGTTGACATCCCTATATCTAGGTATAGATAATGAGGTAACGAACAAGCAACTGCCATATGTGAATTCTGAAAAAGGAACAGGTACACAGCAAAATTCAGAGAAATCCTTGCAAAACAAGAATAAGAAGACCCACATAGAAGCAACGCCTTACGAGAACAAAATTAATAAGGATGGACAGTTAGTCACTGAACATTCAAAAATAAATACAGAATCCTTGAACAATTCAAGTGAGAATTCTAATAGCAACAACAAATCAAATACTCGTTTAACAACTGGCGGGTGGGTAACCTCTGGTGATAAATCTGTAGATACTCATCGCATTACTGAGGAAAAGTCTAAAAAACCATATACAAATTCATCAGGATCAAACAAAAAGTTACATACAGGCATTGCCCAAAATAGCAATCTAATACCAGCACCTAAAGAAAAAAAGCAAGCTGTTTTAAATGCCGGAATTACAGCAAATACTTTTGCAAGAGAAGGAAAAGATTTAGAAAACCATCCTGCAAAGGAAGGAGTTACAAATACAGATGTTGTAGACGGCCTGGACATAAGTGTGAAGGATCAAGTTATCGATAAGGCCATCGCAGGGGTAGATTCTAAGAAAAAGAAATTACCATCCCTAGAAGAAATTGAAGCTCAACAGCAACAACAAGATAGTATTATGGATAGTGCCTTCAAAGGAAGGTGGGCGGCAACGACACAAGTTGGTCCTGTTTATTCTAACAGTTTAAGCGGTAGTGCTGTAAATAAGGAAGTAAGTGGAAACGATACAGATGCCGGCCTTAATTTAAGTTATGGAATAGGTGTGAGTTATGAACTTTCTCCTCGTTGGAGCGTTAGAACTGGTATCAACCAAGTGAATATGGCTTATAGCACCCAGGATATCAATTATCAAGTGGATGTAAGTATCGCTTCTCGCGGTCCGTCCTTACCACAAAGTTATAGGGCTAGAGCGGTGAGGAACAATACCCCTACAAGTAATGGTCCTGTATCTAATGATGCTTTTGGAACAGATTTTGCCGCACAAGAATTAGTAAGCAATCAATTTCAAGGAATTGAAGGAGAAATATCGCAACAACTGGGTTATATAGAAGTGCCACTAGAATTAAAATACAATCTTATAAATAGCAAGTTTAAAATAAACGTTGTAGGAGGAATGAGCGCTCTTTTCTTAACAGATAATGTGGTAGCCGTTCAGAATTCTAGCCAGCGATTAGAATTAGGGGAAGATCGCAATTTTAATGACTTTAACCAAAGTGCCAATTTTGGACTAGGATTCGGTTATGACTTTACAAATCAATTAGGTGCTTTTATAGAGCCTACATTTAAATATCAATTAAGTACTTTAAGGAACAACGTTGCAGACTTTAGGCCCTATATTATAGGTATTCAAAGTGGTGTGACTTATAGATTTTAAATTGCTGACTATTCATTGTACGTCAGTTAAGATTTCTCGTGAAAAAGGAAAAGAAGAATATTGAGGTTGGTTATTTTAAACTCAATTATTTGCAATGATGATGAAAAGCCGTTCCTGTGCCATGGAACGGTTTTTTTATGTACTATTTTTTTTCTTCTAAGGAATGAAGAATGATGTTTCTTACGCTTTCGCGAAAGCGTGCCTTATCTCCAGCAACACGCATACCTATTGTTTCTATAGCTTTATGAGTTTGTGCGCGCATAATTCCAGGACTACCTGTAAAGAAATGAAAAGGGAAACGTTTCTTGTTGTCGTATAAAGTAATAGGTATTAATGGGATTTGATGATCTATGGCTAGTCTAAAGGCACCATCTTTAAATGTATCTAACACCACATTAAGATCGTCAGAAACACCACCTTCAGGAAATATGCATATGCTTACACCGTCTTGCAGGCGTTTTCTTGCGCGGTCAAATACCTCTTTGCGACTGCGGGGATTTTTTCTATCTACCAAAATACAGGTGCGTTTATAAAAAAAACCAAAAACAGGAACCTTAGTAAGTTCTTTTTTACCTACAAAAACAAACGGATTCCTAGAGATCAAAAACATCATCATGATATCAGTCATGCTCGTATGATTTGCTACCAGCATATAACTTTGATCCTTTTCCATAGGTTCAGCACGTTTAATGACTGGCCAGAATCCCATTCCGTAGAGAATAATAGCTGCCCAAAACCGGGCAATTTTAAAAAAGAGGGGATAGGTTTTTTCTGAAATGGTAAGAACGAGCAATATTGGAAACAGAATAACAATAGGAATACCCATCAGTATGTAGAACCATATTCGGTATAGAGACATTAATATGTAGCGCATCCATTTCAAGTTGTCAAAAATAGAAGAATTTATGACTTTACAGTTATGTTAGTTAGAGTATTAGATGGAATAAAGAGATTCTATTTTGTTGAACTTAAAGCTTTAAGCAAATTCCTTTGTGATCCATAGCTATTACTAATTATCTTTGATCCTCAACTAACTACAATGGCAAGAATACTTACTGGCGTTCAATCTACTGGTACACCGCACTTAGGAAACCTTTTAGGGGCAATTTTACCAGCAATAGAAATGTCTTCTAATGAAGAAAATGATTCCTTTCTCTTCATTGCAGACATGCATTCTTTAACTCAAATTAAAGACGGAGAATTATTAAGAGAAAACACCTATTCCACAGCAGCTGCATGGCTTGCATGTGGTCTTGACATTAGTAAAACGGTTTTTTACAGGCAGAGTGATATCCCACAAGTAACAGAGTTGAACTGGTATTTAGCTTGCTTTTATCCCTATCAAAGACTGACTCTTGCACACAGTTTCAAAGATAAAGCAGACCGACTAGAAGATGTAAATTCAGGTCTTTTTACCTATCCTATGTTAATGGCCGCAGATATTCTATTATATGATGCTGAGGTTGTTCCTGTAGGAAAAGATCAATTGCAGCATGTTGAAATAACACGTGATGTAGCGGGTAGGTTCAATAATAAAATGGGCGCCACCTTTATAGAACCTGAAGCCAAAATTCAGAAAGATGGACTCCTAATTCCTGGTACCGATGGCAGTAAAATGAGTAAGTCGAGAGGGAATATAATTGATATCTTTCAGACTGATAAAAAGCTGCGCAAGCAGTGCATGTCTATAGAAACAGACAGCACACCATTGGAAGACCCTAAAAATCCAGAGACTTGTAATGTTTTTGCACTTTATAAATTAATTGCTCCAGAACAAAAGATTCAAGAAATGCGCAATAACTATGCGGCGGGTAATTATGGGTACGGTCATGCAAAGCAAGCTCTTTTTGAAGCCCTTTCTGATCGATTTAAAGAAGCTAGAGACCGTTACGAGCACTTAATGGAGAACAGGCACGAATTAGATATGGCGTTAGAAGAAGGAGCGTTTAAAGCACGCCACATAGCAAATGATGTTTTGAAACGCGTGCGCTCTAAGGTTGGGTATTAATGAGCTATTTTTTATAATTTAGTAAATTAAGGCGATCAAATATCACAGCGTTTAAAATGTTGGATTTGAGCCTCGCCAAGTCATGTTTTTTGGACGTAAGGAATTTCTTAAACTGCATCTTTATAGTTTTAATTGATTTGAGGGGAAATGTTGGATAGAAAAATCAATAGCAATAGACAGAATTAAAAGGGTTGATGCTCTACAACCTAATGACAGACAAAAGTAAAAAGAGCTCCCTTTTTTGCAGCTGATACACGGGACGAGAGGAATGTATTTGTATACAGAACAATGGGAGCGCAGGTTTATAAATAAGAAAAGCCTGTTCCAATTTTGAACAAGCTTTATGACACTATATTTTTTAAAAAGAGTCCATACATCATAACCATAAATGTATTGCAGCAGCAAAAACGATTTTCTCTGGTGTAGAAATGACCGCTAGGAAGCTGTTGCTATGCAAAAAGTCCCGTCATCTCGGCATCTATTTTAGTGATAATTTCTCCTAGATCTTCAGGATTATTTACAAAATCGATATTATCTACATCAATGATCAATAAATTTCCTTTTTTATAGCCATGAACCCATCCTTCATAACGTTCATTTAAACGACTTAGGTAATCTATAGAAATACTATTTTCATAATCACGACCGCGTTTGTGAATCTGGTTCACAAGGTTAGGAATAGAACTGCGCAAATAGATTAATAAATCTGGTGCGGCAACTACTTTTTCCATAAGGTCAAAAAGGGAGCTGTAATTATCAAAGTCACGTTGCGATAACAATCCCATCGCATGAAGGTTAGGAGCAAAAATACTGGCATCCTCGTATATGGTTCGATCTTGAATGATTTTCTTGCCACTTTCACGTATTTCTAATATCTGACGGAAACGGCTGTTTAAGAAATAAACTTGTAAATTAAACGACCAGCGTTCCATGTCCTGATAGAAATCTTCTAGATAAGGATTCTCGTGAACATCCTCAAATTGAGGAGTCCATCTGTAGTGTTTTGCAAGTAATTTGGTAAGCGTGGTTTTACCAGCACCTATGTTTCCAGCAACGGCTATATGCATGTTTAGTTATTAATGGGGTTGATGGTATAGACGTCCACACGTTTACCGTGCCAAATATAAAGTTTTCCATTCTTTAGATAAAGAGAATTCACTTCCTTTTGTAAAATGCTAATGGTTGTCATCTCGCTTTCGCGAAAGCGGTATGTAGCATCTAGACGCATCAGCTTAATTTGATCATTTTTGATTATAACAAGTATTTCAAAGTCGTAGTCTAGCAAAGAGCCTTTTTCAAAAGGTATAGTGGACGTTTTACTGCCATAAGAATTATAAGTTTCTATATGATCTTCACTCACCACATGACAAAAATTATAGTCGGTTAAGAGTTGGGAAATATTATTTTGCAATACAGCAGTGCTGATTAAGGTTTTATTATTGATATAATCAAAGAGTTCTAGCCGGTTTTGATCGATATCATGAAGCCATAAACGGCGTTCTCCAGCAAGCCTTGCATGCTCAAAAAATCGAGATGGAGATAGTTTGTTTAAAGAAATACGTTGTTTCTCATTGAGTCGGTTGTCTAGTAAAACTACGGTTTGAGTATCTTTATAAAACAACAATATATTTAAGGGGTTGATTAAATCTACTTCGGTAAGATCACCCAGCTGCACATCATAAAATTGCTGGATCTTTTCCCCTTTCTTTTTAATAAAAGCACTGTTTACTCCATAGTAAATAGCCTCAAAGTCATCCACACCATAGAAAGAATCTGCGGTCAGACGAAATCCTTTGTCCGTTTTTTGAGCCTGTAAAAAAGACCCGATTAAAAGCAGTAAAAATGTCCATTTCATAAACAGCAAATTACGATTATGTAATGGATATTTAGATCAATAGTTCCATTGCTTTAGCGCAGCTAAAGATCGTGAGATTCTAGCATCAAAACACAGGGTATAGATCGCTGTGTTCGACATTTTGATAAATGCTATTTGGCGCAGGTGCAGCAAAGGTTGCTGTAAGAATATATAAAGTAAAAAAGCTGGAGAAAAAAGCCAGCTTTTTAGATTAAACTTATGCAGTAGCTTAATTAGTTTCTAAAAGTTACTAGTACAAACTGAGAACTATAGTGCAGAATAACGGTTCAAAATCCATCTGACTATGGCGCCATCAGTTTATAACCATAACCGCGCACGTTTACGATTTCTAGCTCGCTGTCTTGAGCTATTTTCTTTCTCAACTTTGTGATAAAAACGTCCATACTTCTTCCAGAGAAAAAATCGTCGTTGCCCCATAATTTTTTAAGAATAAAAGTACGATCAAGCACTTTGTTTTTCTTTAATACCAGATGATACAATAAATGAGATTCTCTATGCGTCAGTTTGGTAACCTCTTCTTTATAGATGAGCTGTTGCTTTGGGAAATTAAAAGAGTAGTCACCTAATTCATAAATAGCAGCTGTCTTTTGAATGGATTGTCTACTCAGCAAATTTTCTATACGCACAATAAGTTCTTCCATTGAGAAAGGCTTTTTAAGATAGTCATTACCACCTACATGAAAACCTTCTAGGACATCTTCTGTCTGTGATTTTGCAGTTAAAAAAATAATGGGAATCTCTTCATTTTCAACACGTATTTTTTTAGCCAGCTCAAAACCATCTAGTTGTGGCATCATCACATCAAGAACAAGAATATCGGGTTGTTTTTCATGAAATGCATCTAGTGCTAGCGCACCATTGAGCTTGTGACGTACATTAAAACCTCTAGTTTCTAAGCTTTCTTTTACGATCATTCCTAACGCTGGCTCATCCTCGGCTAGGATAATATCTATGGTTTCTTTATTCATGAGGTAAAGTGATTTTAAAAATAGTTTGTGGTTGTGCAGTAGCTATAATGGTACCCTTGTGCTTTTCTATAATGGATTTTGTATAGAATAAACCTATCCCGAATCCTTTCACATCATGAAGGTTTCCTTTTGCTACTCTGTAAAACTTATCAAAGATAAGTTTTACATCTTTGCTGCTAAGGTTATGGCCATTATCAGTAACGATAATAGTAATAGAGCCGGGTGTGCTGCTCAGTACAACATCGATCTGATCACCACCATATTTTATGGCGTTATCGATAAGATTATTGATGGCATTTTCTAGATGAAAAGAATCGGCTGTAATGGTGATTTTATGATTTCCTGGGTCAAATAAGATTTTTTTTGAAGTCTGGTTTTGATGTTTATTTAAAACCATTTCGATCAATTCATTTACTTCCACTCTGGATTTTTGAAGCATCAACTCATTACTATTCAGTGAGGCGGTTTCAAGAATACGTTCCACCATACCATTGAGCTTCACTAATTGGTCGCGTCCCATGTTCAAATATCGATCTGTTTTATCGAGATCACCATTATTTGTGAAACGTTGAACTCCTTCTAAAGCAGCACTTGCTGTAGCGATGGGTGTTTTGAATTCGTGAGTAATGTTAGAAATAAGATCGTTTTTCATTTCGGCTAGCGCTTTTTGATTTCTTATAATCTGTAAGAGATAAAATAGGCATAACACGACAGCGGTAATTAATAAGGCACTCAGAATAATTCCGGTTAAATTAAGCCGGTAAATGGTAGGAGAAAGCCCAGAATAAGTAAGTAACAATGCATCTCCTTTTTGAATCAACTCAGAATTTGCTCTGATAACATTTTTATCAATTTCACCGATTAAAACGTTTTTACGGTCTGTTTCTACAATGTTGAGCTCACACTTTACGTCCAGTCCTTGCTTTTTAAGATTAGAGGACATGAGGCTATCCATGATTTTTAGATTCATTTGTCCTTCTTGAATACTCAACACCATCTTTGCGGTAAGAGATGATATGGCTTCCTTAAGATTAGACTGGTCAGAAAAAAAAGTTTCTACTTGCAGTTCTTTAAAACTACCATCTGGTTTCTGAATTTCATAATTTGGAAAATTCCACAAGTCTTCCATAGGTCGTATAGTATTTAAACTATCCATAGAGATGCCTTTATAAATTCTAATCTCAGAAAGATCGCTAGTTGCGACATCATTAAGATTGAAACCTCGGTATCCAGAAGCGCGGTTCACACTGTCAATTCTTCTAAATATTTTGTCAAATTCTGCCTTTCTGTTCGTCGTTTCATCTACAATTATACCTATATTATTCTTTTTTATAAGCTGTTCATAATAGATATCTACACTGTGATCTAGGCCTGTTTGCAGTTCAGAGACTAGGCTCCTTTTTGATTCTTTAAAGTTGTTGTAATTCCAGTACACCTGTATGGCTAGAGTAGCTGCTATAACGACACTTATCAAGACTAGAATAAAGTGATATTTTCTATCATTCATAATTCAAAGGTGCGCTATTCCTATTATATTTTTATATCGGTTAACAAATATTAACGAAGCTTCACCGTGACAACTATAAAAATAGTTGATATTTGAGACTTCTTTAAAACATCTTTTATGAAAAATTTGAACGTTACTATGTTTCTTTTTGTTGTTCTCGCTTTGGCGAAAGCGCATACATCACAAGCTCAGCAAGATTTTACTGGCATTGCTTATTATCAAAGTAAAATGACCTTAGAAAAATCTGAAGACAGTTCACAAATGTCAAAAATGGAGCCTGCCATGCGCAAAATGATTGAAGAAGCCATGAAAAAGGCAGGCGAGGCAGAGTTTACCTTAAAATTTTCTCGTACGGAGTCGCTTTATGAAAAAGTACAACAACTCGCCGCACCCAAAAAACCTACAAACGGCATGAGTGTGTCGATTCAAATGACGGGCAATGGAGATACTTATGGAACTACTTACAAGGATCTAACGGCTCAAACTTTTTTAAGAGAAGATAAAATTCAAGGAAAGGAATTTCTGATAATTGATAAAATGGAACCACTCGCTTGGAAAGTTATAGGAGAGACTAAAATGATAGGGAAGTACCGCACGATGAAAGCAACTTATACCTATCCTAAAGAAGAAAAGACAGAAAAGCAAAAGAAAGAAGAGGAAGCAAAAGAACCTAGTTTATTGGACATGGTAAAAGATAAAGATCGTGTAATAACCGCTTGGTTTACTATGGATATTGCAGTGAGTAACGGGCCTGGAATTTATCAAGGATTACCGGGTTTAATTCTAGAATTAAACGATGGAGAAACCACTATTCTTTGCAATAAAATTGAAATGAATCCAGCAAATTTTGAAATTAAAAAGCCTAAAACTGGAAAAAAAATCAACCAAGCAGATTTCGATAAACTACAAAAGAAGAAGGATACAGAAATGCAAGAACGTTTTAAAAATAGCAAAGGCGGTGTTTTTTTTGAACAAATAGGAGGATAGGTTTTGTTAAATTTATCCTAACTTGAAACGAATTCAAATTTGCAAAGTCTTATGAATAGGTCGCTATTGGAAGCCTGTTTAAATATATATATTAAAGATGAAAAAATCAATTTTATTAGTATGGTTCATACTAGTTACCAGTTTTTTAAGTGCTCAAGAATTTTATGGGGAAGCTACCTATATGTCTAAAACTACTATGGATGTCAGCAGCTGGACAGAAGGTCGTGAGATAACGCCACAGCAAAAAAAGCGTCTGGAACAGAATGCAAAAAAGATGGGTGAAAAGACCTATGTGTTGAAGTTCAACCGCAATGAATCTATGTATAAAGAAGAAAAACAACTCGCGGCACCTGGACAACGAGGTGGTGGTTGGGGTAATCTTATGGGGACTTCTATGGGTGGAGAAAAATATAAAAACTTAAAAGATGGTCAGTGGATAGAGCAGCGCGATATGATGGGGAAAATGTTCTTAATAAAAGACAGCATTCCTAAATTAGAATGGAATATCACAGGAGAAACCAGAATGATAGGTCAGTATCAAGCGATAAAAGCGGTAGCGAGTAAAAAGAACAATGAACTGGATTTTTCTTCTTTTAAGAGACGTAGAGGTAACAGTGCAGAAGAAAAGAAAAAAGATAGCATTGCACTTGCAAATGGTGCTATAGATGAGGTTTTTGAACAAGATCCTCAAGTACAAATCACGGCATGGTTCACCCCACAAATACCCGTACAACACGGTCCAGCCGAGTATGCTGGTCTCCCAGGATTAATTCTTGAAGTAAGCGCTGGGAAGACCACACTGCTTTGCAGTAAGATTGTGGTAAATCCTAAAGAGAAAGAAGAGATCAAACCTGCACAAAAAGGTAAAGAAACTACAGAAGAAGAATACAATACTTTATTCAAAGAAAAGATGAAAGAAATGTCAGAACGCTGGGGTCGTGGAAAGGGTGGCCGCGGAGGTAAAGGATAAAGTCACTTGATTTCATAAAATTGGTACGAGAGTCATCCAACTGGTATGCTCGTGTTTTTTTAACTACTAAAATCTAAAATCTAAAATGAGAAACAAGTTACTTTTAGTGCTACTGTCGTGTTTTATAATGTCTCTAGCCAGTGCACAGTCCGTAAAAATATCAGGTGTAGTGGTCGATAGTACAGGAACCCCACTTCAAATGGCAAATGTAATTGCCTACCAACAGGATAAAAATTTAGGAGCTTTTGGAATTACCAATGATGCTGGTAAATACCAATTGCTCAACCTTAAAAAAGACAGTACTTATGTAGTTAAAGTATCCTTCTTAGGTTTAAAAACCATTGTAGATACCATAAAAAACATACAGGATAATAGCATAAAAAATTACCTGATGCTAGAAGATCAAAACATGCTTGATGCAGTGAACATAGTTTATGATATGCCTGTATCTATTAGAGGCGATACTATTATTTATAACGCAGACAGTTTTACAAATGGTACCGAAAGAAAACTAGGAGACGTGCTCGATAAACTTCCTGGAATGGAAGTCAATGAAGATGGGGATATTCAAGTAGAAGGGAAAACGGTAGAAAGAGTACTAGTAGATGGAAAGGAATTTTTTGAAGGAGATTCCCGACTGGCGACAAAAAATATCCCAGCAGATGCTATTGATAAAGTCGAGGTCCTGAAGAATTACAATAACGTAGGACAATTAAAGGGGCTTGGAAACGATGAAGATCGCATTGCGATCAACATCAGGTTAAAAAAAGGGAAAAAGAATTTTTGGTTTGGAGAAGTGACAGGATCACTAGGTCAAGGTGATGCTGCTGTCCGATATCAGGCAAAACCCAAGGCCTTCTATTACAGTCCAGATGTTTCGATTAACATTCTTACCGATTTTAATAACCTAGGAATACAATCTTTTACTTTTGCAGATTACCGTCGTTTTGTAGGATTTAAAAGAGGGAACACTCGTAGCAGTGGTTCTTCCATAGACATAGGAACTGGAGCAGGAGGATTGTTGAACCTTCAAGCAAATCGAGCTAAAGAATTAGAAAGTAAATTTGGGGCATTTAACGGATCCTGGACAGCCAGTAAAAAATTAAGTTTTGATGGGTTTGCCATTTTCTCAAGTGTAGATACAGATCTAGAGACTATCGCCAGCAGGACTTTTATAGGAACAAACCTAGAACCAGGCGTTGTAGAAAACACCGAGGACCGCTCTTCTCAGCGCAATCAAATAGGAATTTTCAAATTAGGGGCAGATTATAATCCTAATGCTAATTTTTCTCTAGAATATGACGGTCAGGTAAATCTTAGCGATGTGAGTCAGTTCAACGATTTCACATCAGAACAAGAAGGAGTTGTAAGAGATATAGATCAAAATGAATCTCAAAAACCGATTACATTAGATCAATCGGTTAATGTTTACTATACACAAAGCGAAAAAAATATTTTTGCCTTTGAAGGCAGGTATGTAGATGCAGAGGAAGATCCTTTTTATAATGCCATTATAGACCCTGAGCTTGAATCGGGTAACCCTATACAGCCCTTCAGGGGTAATTTAGGACTTGATGAGGCAAACCCTTATGATATCAATCAACAAAACTTAGTACAAAGTACTAAGCTAGATGCAAAAGCAGACTACTGGAGAGTTCTCAATAAAAAAAGCAACATCAACTTTACCGTTGGGACTTCAATTGTGAACCAAGATTACAATACAAATATTTTCCAAATGCGCAATGATGGAAGTCGCAACGATTTAACGGCTGCTGACCTAGGAAACGATGTCAACTATAAATTCAGAGATGTTTATGGAGCTGTGCACTATAAGTTTATTACGGGTAAATTTACCATAACACCAGGAGTGACGGCTCACAGCTATACTATTGAAGACAGGCAATTAGGGAATACGAATGAATTAAATTTTGAAGAAATTCTACCAGATTTCAATGTGCGTTTTGCCTTAAGGTCTAGCGAAAACATCAATTTTGATTATAGAAGGACCGTAAGTTTTACAGATGTGGAGAACTATGCATTAGGAACGGTTTTTAACAATTACAACTCTCTGTTTAGAGGGAACAATCAGTTATCTGGTGCTACAAATGACCAGTACAGTTTGAATTACTTCAATTTCAATATGTTCAATTATACGAATATCAATGCAGGTGTGGTGTATTCCAGACAGACAGATGCTATTCAGAGTAATATAGATCTTAGAAGTATCAATCAAGAAAGTGATTTGATCAACTCCCCATTTGCAAATCAAACGGCAACTGGTTTTGGTCGTTTTTCTAGAGAATTTGGTAAAATTAGAACTAGTGTAAATGCAAATTTAAATTGGAGCACTTTTAATAACATCATCAACGGTGATGCTACCGAGTCAGAAAACATCAATCATAGTTATGGTGCGAGTGCAAGAAGTAATTATCAAGATGGAGTCAACTTTAATGTAGGCTACAATGTGAGTTTTAACAATTCAGATAATGGAAAACAGGTGAACGATGCCACTACACAAACCATTACTTTAAACGCAGACTGGCAAATCGATACCTATTGGTTCCTTGATGTAGATTACGACTTGAACCTTTTTCAAGCAACAGGAGGTGTGAGTAATAATTATGACTTCTTAGAGGCGGCTTTATTTTACAACAAACCAGATTCAAAATGGGAATACAAACTGGCTGCCACTAACCTTTTAAATACAGAAGCATTGAATAGAAATACTTTTGGTCAGATAGCCACCACGACCAGTTTTTATACCGTACAACCCAGATATGTGTATCTTCAAGTTAGATACGATTTGTAGCATTTATAATCAGTATGTTGAAGATTGTGTCGTGTTTACAGAGGTTTATGAAGGTGGCACTTCGACAAGTTTCCACTTCATAAAATTGATTTCAGGAGACTTGATCAGGAAGAATTAAAATAATAGTAAAGAAGCAGCTCTTTTTAAGAGCTGCTTCTTTGTTTTAACGTTTTCATAACAGTTGTGATTTTAATTTTCTGTGGAGGGAAAATCAATATTTTATTCTAGTAAATTCAAAATGTAAGTTGTAAAAATAACTCTTAACAGTACATTTGTAACATGAGCGGTATTTACATACATATTCCATTTTGTAAGCAGGCATGTCACTATTGTGATTTCCATTTTAGCACTAATTTGAAGCACAAGACAGCTATTATTGATGCTATTTGTGATGAGTTACGCTTTCGCGAAAGCGAGTTTAAAAACACCACAGTGCAAACCCTATACTTCGGTGGTGGAACGCCAAGTGTGCTTGAAGTTGATGAGGTAGAAAAGATCATTCAAACGGTTTTTGATAATTACGTAGTAAGTTCAAACCCTGAAATAACGCTGGAGGCAAATCCCGATGATTTAACAGAAGAAAGACTTATTTTATTCTCAAAAACTAGAATCAACAGGCTCTCCATAGGGGTACAGAGTTTTTTTGAGGAAGATTTAACACTGATGAATCGCGCTCATAATGCAAAGGAGGCTCATCAATGTATTGAACAAGCGGTGAATTATTTCCCTAATATTTCTATTGATCTTATTTATGGAATCCCAGGAATGAGCAAGGAACGCTGGAGAGAGAATTTATACAAAGCCATCCAGTTGAACGTTCCACATATTTCGAGTTATGCACTTACAGTAGAAGATAATACCGTGTTAAAATCTTTGATAGAAAAAGGAACGGTGCCAAAAGTAGAAGATGAAGTGGCACAACAACATTTTCAGATATTGCTAGACGTTATGCAGTTGCATAGTTTTGAGAATTATGAGTTTTCAAATTTTGGTAAAGAAGGGTTCTTCTCCCAAAATAATACCGCTTACTGGACGGGTAAGAGTTATATAGGAATAGGTCCTAGTGCTCACAGTTTTGATGGTAAAAGACGCGGGTGGAATATCAACAACAATGTCAAATACATGAAGGCTATTCAATCTGGAGAGCTTCCCATGGAAATTGAAGTGCTCACTCCCGTAGATCAGTACAATGAATACATCATGACAGGGTTGCGTACGATTTACGGTGTTTCTTTGCATAAAATAGAAACCAATTACGGTGCTAACTTTAAAGAATATCTTCTAAAACAAGCGCAAGGATACTTAAAAGAACACCTGCTTTACTTAGATGGGGATACCTTATTAGTGACTAGAAAAGGAAAATTTCTCAGTGATGGAATCGCTAGTGAATTGTTTATGGTAAATTTGAGTTAGATAGTTGTGATCTGTGAGCAGTGAGTCATGAGCAGTGAGTTTCGATTTGTCTTCCTAGAATTCAAGAAGATTTGATAGTATAATGCTGTAATCTTAGTACAAAAGCTGTTTCAAAATTTATCAGAGACCTGCTGGTTCTATCTTTTAGTATAATGGGGTTTTCACATTCTTTTTTTTGTCATTCCAGAAAATTTTGACCGAGATATGCCTTAGGAAATAAGGAGATGGATTCTAAATTTGTCTGGAATCCATGATGTATCGCAATCTCAAATCAAACGGAGAAAGGTTTCATATTCGATATGCCCATTTTCTTTGTTCCCATGGTCCGAATGATATCGAGATGTATACACACAAACCGATTATTTTTACAAGTAATTAAATCTATCACTTATGAATAAAAACTTTATCCTACTCGCATTCATTTTCTTTTTCCTATCCTGCCAGCAAGAAGAAAAACTTACCCGCATTAATTATGAAGAGATGATGGACTTGATCATGGCAAATAACTTCACGATGCCAGATGATGTCACCTATTACGACCTTGATGGAACTCTTTTAAATAAAGAAGAAAAAGAAATCTTGTCTAATGACTTGCCTTATGCTGACTGGTTCATTAATGATCAAAATGTATTGAGAAAAGTTGAATTTCAAGATCCAGAAATTGCTCGTGTCGCTCTTAAAAAAGAGCCTGTTTTTAGGGATATCAACAAAGTAGATTGCAGCAACCTTACTAGGATTTTAGAAAAAATATACGATAGAGATCAAGAAAACAGAACTGATAATTTAATGGATGAGGAGTTGGACCTTAACAACCTTGCTGCGGTAGAACAAGTCCTAGAAAAATGTGGCATGCCCAATACAACAACAGCAGGAGAAAAAGGAATGAGTGCTATCTGGTTAGTGATACAACACGCGAGTGCCGAAGAACGAACTCAATACTTCCCACAGTTATTAAAGGCTTCTAAACAAGGATATCTAGAACGAGAAGATATCGCATTAATGCAAGACCGTATGTTAATGGATTCTGGAAAACCACAGCTTTACGGTTCACAGGTCCTGATGAATCAAGATGGAACTTATGAATTACACGAACTCAAGGACCCTTCAACCGTAGATTCCAGAAGAGCCATGATGGGAATGGGGCCACTTTCTGAATATGTAGGTCATTGGGGTTTGGAATTTAATGTGGAGCAGGAAGGTTAAATATGAAATTTAAATAAAAAGTTTAGGATGTGTTTTTAAGTCTTTAGAATAAAAGTTCCTCTCTCAGATCCTGCCTCTGACGTTTGGAGTTTATGGAATGAGAGGAATTCACACGAGGCCAAAACGACCGCAAGGAGCACTGGTAGGAAAAGTAAAAGCGATGATTGATAACGAATTAATAGTTACCATCGCTTAGATTCATTCGCTCTAAAACTGAAAATAAATAAAAGGCTGTATTTCACTACTTGCAGTTGCACTAATTACCCAAATCACTGCAGCAAACAACAGCATTTTTCCAACAAGCGGGATCTTATGAAAGAATACCAGCTGTTTGTCTTGAGCCTTTTGAGGTATAAAATGCCAGAGATAGCCTATCAATAAAACAACCGCTACGTTTTGGTAACCATTTAAAACTGTCCACCACTGCTGTGGATTCCATTCCAACAATCCTATATTAGAAATTACATTTAATGCATTGCTAAAGTCAGATGCTCTGAAGAAAATCCAGCAAAAAGCTACAAAGTGAAAAGTCACTATTCCAGCAGTAATTTTCAAAGTAAAATTCTTGCTAGTAAGTTGAGGTATGTTGAATGCTTTCTCAACTGCGAGAACAGTTCCATGCATCGCTCCCCAAAGAACAAATTTCCAAGAGGCTCCATGCCACAACCCACCTAATAGCATGGTCATAAATAGGTTGAAATAGGTGCGCAGTCTTCCTTTGCGATTTCCACCTAATGAGATATAAAGATAATCTCTCAGCCAGCTAGAAAGGGAGATGTGCCACCTGCGCCAGAATTCGGTGAGACTTGTACTTTGATAAGGGGTTCTAAAATTGGGAGGTAATTTAAAACCCAATAATAGAGCAAGACCTATGGCGATGTCAGAATAACCAGAAAAATCGCAATAAATTTGTAATGTGTAGCCATACACAGCCATCAAGTTTTCAAAGGCCGAGTAGTTATCTGGAAAATCAAAAACACGGTCCACAAAGTTGACACTTATATAATCTGAAACTACTGCTTTTTTAAGCAACCCACCAATTATGAGAAACATAGCGTAGCTCAATGCTTTTTTAGAGAGCTCTAACTTCTTATGAATTTGTGGGATGAAATCTTTTGCTCGTACAATTGGTCCAGCAACCAGTTGTGGGAAAAACGAAACGAAAAACATAAAGTCCCATACACTATTAGCGGGTTCTAATTCTCTTCTATAAATGTCTATGGTGTAAGACATGGTTTGAAAAGTGTAAAACGAGATTCCAATAGGAAGAAAGATAGTGCCAAAACTCAAGTCTCCAGAAAATAGCGCGTTAAAATTATCGGATAGAAAACCGGTGTATTTAAAGTAGGCAAGCAGCCCCAAATTCACGAGACAAGAAAGAATTAGCAACCATTTTCTATTCTTTTCATTCTTACTTTTATAGATGAGGTTAGAGATGTAATAATCTGTAAAGGAAGAAAAAAGGAGCAAAAAGAAGTAGATCCCACTACATTTATAATAGAAAAATAAAGAAAAGGTAATGACATAAAAAATGCGCATTCTGCGCACATTAGACATAAAAATATAGAAGATGTAAAAGCCTAAAAATAGGTATAAAAAACCTTCACTGTTAAATAGTAAAGGTTTCTGTGGATCATAACTGACCCAGTTCCATATGTCATTCCATGCGGTCATTTGTTATAATCTGAAAAGGAGTTGAATAGGGACTCTACCAGCAACTCGGCCTGCAATTGATAGCCTTTTTCTAAGAAGTGGATTTTATCTCCAGAAGTTAATTTTGCTTCGTACCAATCTGGCATCGCCTTACTGCTTCTAGAAACGGAATGCAAATCGTAAAAAGCCCAAGAATTTAAATTAGCAAAAACACCCATTTCATAAGCATAAGCGGTTGCGGTAGAATTGATCTCTTTGGGATTTTTCATCGATGGTGGTGGGCTGGTCAATAGGACGCTTCCAGTCATGCCGCGTTGGATCATTTGACGATTAAAAAAATCCATATCAGACTTTAATTTTTCTTCAGAATAAGAGTCATAAAAACTTTCGTTAGTTCCTAATGAGATAATGATCAAATCTGGATGTAGTGCTGCGACTTGATCAAAAAACCTAGGGAATTTATTATAATCACTGAATTTTGTACCGTTGACGCCTATTCCATGAAAAATAACACCCTTATTATTAGTGTTTAAAAGCAAGCCGTCCAGAACGTATTTGGATTCTTTTTTTGAAGCTCTTACATAGAGTTGATCAATTCCACCAGGGATTTTAAAAGCACCGCTTTTAAGGGATTTCAAATCACTAAAAGTGGTGCTAGAAGCGAGTTTATTCTCTGATAATCCAGTGGGTATTTTAAGGGCTTGCCCTGCACGCAGGTTACCATTTTTCATCCCGTTAGCTTGCTGTATTTTCTTTACGGTTGTATTAAATGTACCTGCTATTTTACCTAGATAATCGCCTGATTTTACATGATAGGTTCGGGTAGTATGGACTTTTTCGAGAATATTCTTTTGAGAGGTGGTACTCAATTTAAAACGCTTTGCATGTGGAGATACAATCTGGATTTCAGAAACTGTGTCTAAAGAGGCACTCAAGTTGATTTCCATAAGAAAATCTGCATCGGTTGTTTCTAGATAGATGCCGCTTAATCCTATAGCATCACTGCCATCGCTTTTTACATTGCGAACTGCTTGCCAGTTCCCGCTTGCCTTGAATTTTACATCTACAGCACCGTTAGTGCCAGCCACTCGATATGGAAATACAAAACCGCGTCCTGCATTACCAAACTTATTCTGAATTCCCTGTCGTATATATTGAGGAAAATAGGGTCCTTGAACATGAGAATCACCTATTTGTACAATAGTGATCTGATCTCTTTTTCCATTTTCCAAATCTTTTAGCTTTTGAAAAAAATCTTGCAAGATTATTGGGTTTTTTATCTCTTGAAAACTGCGATCAATCAACAACGGACTCATTTGTAAACCTTCATTTTTTTGCGCTCGTAATGGTAAAACAACCAAGGCAATCCATAAAAAAAGAAATGGCTTAATCATTGATTTGGTTGTTTTGGAATGCTGTCTTTTACTATTTTAATTCCTAGGGGATTGTTTTCTTTGATTAGCTTTATTTGCTGGGTTCTCGCTTTCGCGAAAGCGGAATAATACTCTATCAACTCGCCATAAATCATGCGTCCTATTTTACGAGATCCTTTAGAACTGAAATGAGTAAAATCGTTGTTTGCCAGATTTTTATCGTTCCATATGGGCATAGAATTAATACCACCCATCATATGAAAAAGGCTCATAAAACCGGATTCTGTTTTTGCGGCGTACTGTTGTTGTGCACGTAGTAATTTTACTACACTAGAGTCTGTTTTAACCACTTCTACTCTTTTTGTTCCCTTATCTGCTGTTCCTAAAATCAATATATCTGCATGTGGAAAAGCTAGGTGCATATGATGCACCACCTTAGTCATGCGACTGGAGTACCAATTGTAACTTTTAGACTTTCTTGTCAATACGTTGGCGCCAAATTGTAGAATGATCAAATCATACCCCAAAACTTCATCAAATTTCTTCATTTGAGAAATATCTAGTATGCTCAATGGCAGTCCAGAATTGCCACGATTAGAAAAACCATCTACGGCTATTCCTGTAGCATTAGAAAAGTCGATACCGTAGATCGGAGTGTTTTGAGCACTAGAAAAATCTAGCTGGATCTTTTTAAGATCTCGATTAGAAATAGGTACCGAATTAAAGCTATGTAGTGCGTCTAATGCGATGTATTTAGAAACACTGTCCTTTTCTTCGGTTACTTGCAGCAGGGCTTCCTTATTTCCAAGTCCATAGAAAAGTCGCGGTGAGTTGAGTCTGTATGAATTTTTAATACCGCTGGCGAGATATGTGACCGTTGCGGTGGAGTCGGTTGGGAAGAAAACGGCACCGTTCACGCCATAAGGAATGCTGTCTGTGCGGCCTTTCATATAATTGTGTTGTTTCCAGTTGCCATGGGTATAGTGCTTTACAGAGTAACGCGATCTAGCACTTTCTGACTGTATAGAAACAAAACCTACCCCTTGACCACCGAAACGGTTTTGCAACGCACTTCTAAAATCTTGGACGATCAAATCGCCATCGATCATTGAGTCCCCATAATAAGCAATACGAACCTTGCTTTCTTTAGACTGCTCCAGTTCATAGAGCTTTTCAAAAAAGCGAGCTAGATGTGCGGTTCCCGTATAACTTGTCAATGGGACTGCTGCTGGAATTGCAATGATACCGGTGGAGTCTGTTCGATATTCTAGGTTGTAATTGAAATCTGTGGTTTGTATCAGACTGGTGTAAGAGACTTTCTTTTCTAGTTTTGGAATGGAATCTTGTACAATGGGTTTTGTAGCACCTATATCTGCGACGAGATCAGTTTCTATAGGTGGTATAGAGTCTCGAACAGTGATGACCGAATCTATTGTAATCTCTATATCACTCATTGCTTGAAGCATCAAGCTATCTGCTGCGATGTTCGTAGAATTTGTATTCTCAATAAATATTTTTTGAGGTAAATAGGGTTTGGTTATATAGAATAACAACGCACCAGCAGCGAGTATGAAAATGGCAGGGAAGAATTGTTTTTGGTCTTTAAAAAGCATAAAAATTGAATCCTTTTTTTTGTTGTTTTTATTTGGGTGTAATTTAATAGAATCCCTGAAAACTAAATAGAAAAGCTTGATTTGTTTATTAAATCTGATGACTAATGGCTTATAAAAATTATGTATGTAATAGTTTGCCCGTTATAGCTGGCATCTTATATTATAATAGTAAGTCAATTGGAGGCTTTTAAATCAACAGCACGACCCTTATCGAGGCGTTTTTTTAGGTGTTTATGGAGTTTGATTTTATTTGTGTGCTATTTAAGTTTACTCAGGTTGGTCTGGGTGAGGCAGGAGTACGATAGAAAAACGATGCCATTATTAGTTCTATGAATTATGTTTACGGGTTTAAGAAACCTATAACTAAGTCTTTTTTATAGTGTAAGGAATTCTCCTACACTTGTAATAATGGTTATAAATAAATGCACTTGAGGTTACTTGGTCGTGTTAACTATACCACATTTAATTAATGGTTTGTGATTATTTACGTTTCTATCTACTATACATTACCACATCAAATGCATATTTTTTATTTAATGATTTAATGATTATGAATTTAACTTACATAATAAGAGATGATTACGACGCAATCATAACCGTAGTAGTTTTGACGTAATGAATTTTGTAGGAACTTCACTAAGGTTTTTTATATTTGGTTTCTAATTTTATGAGGAAGTTAACCTATAACGATGTAGAAACTCTTCTAGATTATGAAATAAACAAATTTTCATGAACAAATTTACATTTTTACTATTTTATCTGGTCGCAGCCTTCAGCTTTGCGCAAGTAGGTATTATTTCAGGAAAGGTTCTTGAACAAAACACTGGAAGTGCCTTGTTAGGAGCTACCGTACAAAATCTCACAACTAAAAAAGCTACTACCACAGATTTTGACGGTCTTTTTACAGTAGCAGCGTCTTCTGGAGATGTCCTTAAGATTTCTTATATAGGGGTATTAACGCAAAGAATTACGATTGTTAACAACGATCCGATCACGGTGAGGTTACTGGAAGATGTTGCCGCGCTGGAAGAAGTAGTTGTAATCGGATACGGTACGCAAGCTGTGAGAGAAGTTACTGGCGCTGTAAGTATTGTGGATAGCAAGGTCATCGAAAGTCTTAAACCTACTCGAGTAGAGCAAGCACTTCAAGGGCAAGTAGCCGGAGTTAATGTGACCTCTTCATCGGGATCGCCTGGTGCAGGTTTGAATATCAGAATACGCGGTATATCCACTAATGGCGATAGCCGTCCTTTAATTTTAGTGGATGGAAATAGGATAGAAGATTTAAGTGTTATCAATCCTGGGGATATTGAAAGCATCTCCGTTTTAAAGGATGCAACAGCGGGTATATATGGAGTGCAGGCTGCAAATGGTGTCATTATAATCACCACCAAGGGCGGTCGTAAAAATCAGCCGTTAACTGTTGAATTTAATTCATGGGGTGGTTTTCAAGAAACCTCAAGAAGGCTTCCTACATTAAACTCTCAACAATATGCGTTGATTAAAAACGAAGCTTTTGCTAATAATGGCGAGGTGCTGCCTTTTACAGATATATTTAATTTAACGAACACAAATTATCAAGATCAAGTTTTTGACAATGCGCTTATTCTTAATAATGATATTTCTATCAGAGGTGGTACAGAAAAATCTACTTATGCATTTGGAGTAGCAGTCTTGAGTCAGGACGGTATTGTAGGAAAGAACAAGTCAAATTTTGATCGTTTTACCATGCGGGGAAACTTCGATCACAAATGGACCAAAAACCTCGAAATGAAAACAGGCTTTCTGTATTCTTATACAAGTACTAAGAATATTAATGACGGTGGTTTAGGATCTGTTCTTTTCAATGCATTAAATATGGGTCCAAATATACCTGTTAGAGATCCATCTGGTGAATTTTCTCTTGCTGAGGGTTTGGGTAATGAAGTTATTAATCCAGAAGCACAGTTGGCAAATACGTTTAATAAAAACAAAGTAGGTAAGATCAGTGGTAACTTTGGACTGACCTATTCGTTTTTAGATCATTTTGAAGCTACAGCGAGAGTACAAGCTAATTATTCAACCTCCTTTGGGAATAATTTTAATCCTAGAGCATTTTATGGTTCAGGAAAGGTATTTAACTTGACTGAAAATGTGTACAGCGAGTATGAAAACTTTTTTAGTGATTATACGTATGATACATTCCTAAAGTACACGAACTCATTTTCTGAAAAACATAATGTAGAAGCAATGTTGGGTATGAGCGCTTTCAGAACACGAGGGGATTTCAATAACCTTACCGGTTTTGGTAATGTGAGTAATGATTATAATGAAGTAAGTATAGCCGGTGCTGCTCGTGTTATAGATGGAGATCTTGTTAGCTCTCGTCGCTTTGATCAACGGTTACTTTCTCATTTCCTCCGTGTTCAATATGATTACGAGGGGAAGTATTTGTTATCAGCCGTTATAAGGCGTGATGGGAGTAGCATTTTTGGCCCTGAAAATAGGTTTGGTATTTTTCCTACGGGAAGTGTAGGTTGGATAGCTTCTGATGAAAACTTTTTGAAAGAGAGTAAAGTAATTGATTTTCTTAAGGTTCGTGCATCTGCAGGTGTCATTGGAAACGATCGAATTCCGGTTTTTGGATTTGTGTCTTTACTTGATGGTGAGGGACAGTATGTTTTTAACGGGCAAATTGCAAACGGTACTGCTGGTGGCGCTTTGAGTAATCCAGAAATTAAGTGGGAAGAGCAATTTACAACCAACATAGGTTTAGATATGAAGTTCTTATCGAATAAATTAAATGTAACACTTGATTATTTTAATAAAGAGACTAAAGATTTGTTAATCGCACCTCAAGTCTCTGGAATCTTAGGCTCTGGAGCTCCTGGTTCCAGTGCGCCTTTTATTAATGGTGGAGATATACGTAATAAGGGTCTTGAATTTTCTATTGGGTATTCAGATCAGGTAACAGACGATTTCAGTTTTAATGTAAGTTACAATGTAGCGACACTTGATAATGAAGTTCTTTCCGTAAATAATGAAAACGGTTTTATAGAAGCAGGTAGTTTTGGAGTAGGGCAACCCGATATTACTAGATTTCAAGAAGGTTTTACAATAGGTTATTTTTATGGTTTTGAAACGGATGGTATCTTCCAAAATGCAGCTGAAGTTGCGGCGCATCCATCTCAATTTACATTAGCAGGAGTTAATGCGCAGCCTGGAGATTTTAGATACAAAGATTTAAATGGTGATGGTGTAGTGGATCTTGATGACCGTACTGATTTAGGTAATGCTTTACCTGATTTTACTATGGGTATGAATTTAAGTTTTAACTATAAAAATTGGGATGTTCAAACCTATTTGTTTGCTTCTATAGGTAATGAAATGGTACGTAACTATGAGCGCAACCAGCCGTTAACTAATTTAACGACGAATGCATTGGGTCGTTGGACAGGAGAGGGATCAACCAACTCTATGCCGAGAGTGACTACAGGAGCTACTGCAAATCAAGTTTTTTCAGACTTCTTTGTAGAAGATGCGTCTTTTCTAAGAGCTCAAAACATGCAAATAGGATATACCTTAAACGATACAGCACTGGATAACTTAAAACTGAGTAAATTAAGGGTCTATGCTTCGGTGAACAATGCATTTACATTAACTAAATACCAAGGCTTTGATCCAAGTGCAAGTTCTGGAGATCCTTTATCAAGCGGTATCGATAACGGTTTTTATCCAGTGGCCAGAACTTTTTTAATTGGAATAAACGCAAAATTTTAAAAAATAATCAAGATGAAAATTTATAAGATATATATGCTATTATTCGTCGCGGCGATAGGCTTTAATGCTTGTAGCGAGGATTATGTAGATGTAATAAGTGAGGACGCTAATTCAGATGACTTTTTTAATTCGCAAGCCGATTATGAAAACGCATTAATTGCTGCTTATGACATGCTACAATCCAGTTACATTAATGTGATGCTGGGTGAGATAGCCTCAGATAACACATTAGCTGGAGGTGAGAACGCAACTGATGTGATAGGGATCCAACAAATCGATGACATGATCCATACACCTGTGAATGATCAATTGACAGATTTATGGAGGTGGATGTTTGCTGGAGTGAATAGGGCCAATTACATCATGGAATTTCAAAATAAAACTGATTTTCCTGATAAACCTCGTGTTTTAGCAGAAACACGTTTTCTTAGAGCTTACTATTATTTTGAATTAGTGAAATTTTTTGGCGACGTACCATTAGCGGTGGACCAACGTTTCCTTTTTGGAGATCAGTTCGAAGTGGAGCGTACTCCTAAAGCTCTCATTTATGATCAGATTGAATTGGATTTGATTTTTGCAATTGAAAACTTAGAGTATACCACACCAGATATAGGTCGTGCTACTAAGGGTAGTGCACAGGCCTTGTTAGGTAAAGTATACTTGTTTCAACAAAAATATATCGAGTCTGCAGATGTACTGGATGACTTGATCGCTTTTGGACCGTACAGCTTAGTTGCTGATTATGCAACGATTTTTGAAAATGACAATGAAAATAATTCAGAGTCGGTTTTTGAAATTCAATATTCAGACGCTGAAGGAGCCGGTTTTGGATGTTTACAGTGCAGTGAGGGTAACGTTGCGGTAGGATTCAACGGTATTAGAAATTATAACGGCCCTACTTTTGATTCCGGATTTAGTTTTAATGTCCCTACTCAAGAGGTAGTTGATTTATTTGATCCCGCTGATCCACGTAAAGACACGGCAATTTTAGATATAGACGCATTTGCGGCAGCTAACAACGCTACATTTAGCGTAGGTTTTGAACATACGGGTTACTACAATAGAAAATATATTGCTAGACAAGGTGATTTGAATACTGGAGACGCTAATCTTACCAACCCTAATAACTATAGGGCGATAAGACTCGCAGACGTTTATCTTATGGCGGCAGAGGCCTACAATAGCGGAGGTCTAGGAGATGGGCAGGCACGTACCTATCTTAACGTCGTACGTACTAGACTTATATTACCTGACGTACAAACTTCTGGTACGGCTTTAGGCGATGATATATTTTTAGAACGCAGATTAGAACTAGTCGGTGAAGGACATCATTTCTTTGATTTAGTAAGAACTGGTCGTGCAGCTGCAGAAATAGACGGTTTTGTAGCCGGTAAACATGAAATTTTCCCTATTCCACTTGAAGAAATCTTACTTGCTGGGAATCGATGGGAACAAAATCCTAATTATTAATACGATTTGAAATGAAAAACATTAAATTTTTATTTGTTGCTTTATTAGTTGCTAGTGTGGCACTATGGAGTTGTGAAAGTGATGATAACACAGACTTAAGCTTAGCTCTAGAAGCCCCAACGGACTTGGGTCTTATTTTTAATATCACCCAAGATAATTCTGGTCTAGTGACTATTTCACCTTCTGGTGTGGATGTTACAAACTTTGAAGTCTTTTATTCAGACGGTACTGGCGAGTCCATTGTATTGCTTTTAGGAGAGAATGCACAACGCAATTATGCAGAAGGTACTTATCCTGTAAGAGTAGTTGCTCATAATTTAGGAAATAAAACTACAGAGTATACAAGAGATTTAGTGGTGTCGTTCCGCGCTCCAGAGAATCTAGTGATAACAGTTTCTGAAAGTGCTACTTCAAACTATGGTATTTCCGTTAATGCCACAGCAGATTTTGAAACTTCTTTTGAAGTAACCTTCGGTGAAGACCCGTCATTGCCAGCGGTACTATTCATGGAAGATGATGTTGTAACTTATGATTATTCTGGCATTGGTACATTTACAATTACAGTTACAGCTCTTAGTGGAGGTGCTGCTGTGACACAAGTTACTGAGGTAGTTATTATTGAAGACCCAGTGACTTTACCATTGGATTTTGAATCATCTACTTTAAATTATAATTTAGGTAATTTTGAAGCAAACGTTTCCATAATAAACAATCCATATGTAACCGCTGATAACAATAGTGCTAAGGTAGTAAGTATTGAAAAAACAGGTGTTCAGACCTTCGGTGGGGTAGTTGTGCCATTAAGTGGCCCTATTGACTTTTCGGGACCCCAAAGCTTGAGAATGAAAACTTGGTCTCCAATGCCTTTAGGAACAAAGGTCACTATAAAAATGGAAAATTCAGATGGGTCTATTGCTTCAGCAGAGTATGACACTTTTACGACTAAAGTTGACGAATGGGAAACGCTTTTCTTTGATACCACAGGGTTAGATACAACCCAGCCTTTTATTCGTTTTGTTGTATTTTTTGATTTGGGAGGAGTACCTTCTGGTGATGTAAATTATTTTGATGATATAGAGCTGGCTGAGGGTCCTCCAATACTACTACCTTTAGATTTTGAAGATGCTAACCGAATATACGATATAGGTACGAACAATGGAGCGTTCTCTATTATTCCTAATCCTTTTCCAGACATGGCAAACAATTCTAGTACGGTATTGCAATTTGATAGAAATGCTACCGGCACGAATTCTTTTGCTCTAGTTGCCATAGTTCTTGACCAACCTGTTGTATTCAGTGGAGCTACTTCGTTTACCTTAAAAGTGTATTCACCGAGAGCAGGTTTACCAGTATGGTTAAAAATTGAAAGAGTAGGCAACGGTGGTTTATTTCAAGAGGTAACAAGCGTTACTACTACCGTTGCAAATGGTTGGGAAGAACTTACCTTTAATTCCTTTACCGGTTCTACTACAAGTGACCTGAGAAACGTTGTTATATTTTTTGATCCTCTGGCAGCGACCTCTGGCCCAGAGACCATCTACATTGATGACCTTATAAAAACTAATTAAAATAATCGAAATGAAATATTATTCTAAATTTTTAATAATCTTGATGCTGGGGTTTTTATTCCAGTCGTGTCAAGATGATGATACCGAATTTGGCGCTGTGATTGCCCCAACTAATTTGGACTTCAACTTTGCTATTCAAGGTCAAAGTACGGCACAGCCTGATGGGGACGGAACAGGTATTGTGGTTTTTAATGCTACTGCAGATAATGCGCTTAATTACACTTATGACTTTGGAGACGGACGCATAGGATTTTCATATGATGGAACGGTAGAGCATCGTTTTGTAGAGCTAGGAGTGATAAGTTACAATGTAACTGTTATTGCTACTGGAACAGGAGGAGCAGCAACAACTCAAACTATTGTAATCGATGTATTAAGTACATTTGATGACTCAGAAGCCAAAGAATTTTTAACTGGGGGATCTTCTAAAACATGGTACTGGTCGGTGACAGAAAATGGCCACTGGGGAGTAGGACCTACAAATTTGATCGGAGGACAGTCTCCTGCCGCCTACTATACACCTGCATTTTTTCCAGTTCCTGCTTTTGGAAGGTACTGTGATGAATTAACAGAATGTTTCTACGAAGATGAAATGGTATTTACCAAAGACGGAACTAATGTTATTTACCAATTGAATAATTTTGGAGGGACATATATGCATAATACGTATCTAACTCAATTCGGTGGGCCGTCTGCTCTTAATACGGCAAATGCAGATGAATGCTTGCCATTTACAGCACCTGCAGCTGGACTCATAACTTTTACTCCTACTACTGATACAGATGTTCCAGTAGATCAGTCTAGAAAAACTACCATGCTTTTAGCAAACAACAGCTTTATTAGTTGGTATGTGGGTAGTAGTGAATACGAGATCCTAGAAATAACTGCAAATAGAATGATTCTGAGAACGGTACAAGCAAATGATCCAGCACTAGCTTGGTATCATACACTCACTACAGATCTTCCTGTTAACCCTAATCCTGGCTGTATTTAGAAGTTAGGATTATTTTATAATTTAAAAGCCACTTTCTATAGTGGCTTTTTTTATGATTCGTTTTCGCGAAAGCAAAATATAAAAAGACCGTTTTTAATCATTTTTATGAAAGGAAAACAGGAAATAGGCTACTTATAAAGAGTAATTGCGATAGAAAACTATTAAGAGTCAGTCCAAATAAGCTATTGTCACTGGGCTTTTAACTATTACGATTGAAATTGAGACGCTTGAAAGCTATCTTTGCAGTAAATTAAAAAATAATACATGAGCGCATTAGTAAAATCATCGCTTGCTAGAAAGTGGGTAATGGCACTTTCAGGATTATTCCTAGTTATATTCTTAACACAGCACTTTGTAATTAACATTACCTCTGTAATTGCACCAGATACTTTTAACAGTTGGTCCCATTTTATGGGGTATAACCCATTGGTTCAATTTGTTGCACAACCTATATTGATTGGAGGTTTGATCGTTCACTTTTTTATGGGCATCATTTTAGATTTTAAAAATCGAAAAGCACGTCCCATAAAGTATGTTAAATTTTCTGGTAATTCAAACTCTACTTGGGTCTCCCGCAACATGGTTATTACTGGATTGGTAGTTCTTGCGTTTTTGGGACTACATATGTATGATTTCTGGGTTCATGAAATGACAGTAAAATATATAGATGTTCAACCAGAAGATCCTACTCGTTATTTACACGAACTAAAAGAAAAGTTTGTCGACCCTATTAGAGTGGTAGTTTATGTGATCTCTTTTGGATTGCTTGCCATGCACTTATGGCATGGGTTTAATAGCTCCTTCCAGTCTATGGGAGCGAAGGCCACTAATAAGGGAGCTGCCATTAGAAAAGCAACTTATGCATGGTCTGTAATGATTCCTGCAGGATTTGTTTTTATCGCATTGTATCACCATTTTACTCACTCATAATAAAAAATTATGTCAGTATTAGATTCTAAAGTACCTAAAGGACCACTTGATGAAAAGTGGGTCAATCATAAAAATCACATTAACCTTGTGAATCCGGCAAACAAACGTAACATAGATGTTATTGTCGTGGGAACAGGATTAGCAGGTGGAAGCGCTGCAGCAACTCTTGCTGAGCTGGGTTACAACGTAAAAACATTTTGCTACAATGATTCTCCACGTCGCGCGCACTCCATTGCTGCGCAAGGAGGAATTAATGCTGCCAAAAACTATCAAGGAGATGGAGATTCAAATTTCCGTTTATTCTATGATACTATTAAAGGTGGTGATTATAGGTCTCGTGAAGCAAACGTGCACAGGCTTGCAGAGGTTTCCTCAAATATAATCGATCAGTGTGTGGCTCAAGGAGTGCCATTTGCCCGTGAATATGGGGGATTGTTAGATAACCGTTCTTTTGGAGGTGTATTAGTATCCAGAACATTTTATGCCGCTGGACAGACAGGACAGCAGTTATTGTTAGGAGCATACTCTGCATTAAACAGACAGATCAATCGTGGTAAAGTAACTCCATTTAACCGTCACGAGATGTTAGATCTTGTAAAAGTAGATGGAAAGGCTCGTGGTATTATCGCTCGTAACTTAGTTACCGGTGAGATAGAGCGTCATGGAGCTCATGCTGTAGTGATAGCTTCTGGTGGTTATGGAAATGTATTTTTCCTATCTACAAATGCTATGGGTAGTAATGTAATGGCTGCTTGGAGAACACACCGTCGTGGTGCTTACTTTGCAAACCCTTGTTACACACAAATTCACCCAACATGTATTCCAGTAAGTGGTGATCACCAATCTAAACTGACATTGATGTCAGAATCTTTGCGTAATGATGGACGTATTTGGGTTCCTAAAAACCTAGAAGATGCTAAAGCAATACGTGAAGGAAAACTACAAGGTGTCAATCTTAAAGAAGAAGATAGAGATTATTATCTAGAAAGAAGGTATCCAGCTTTTGGTAACTTGGTGCCGCGTGATGTGGCTTCTCGTGCTGCAAAAGAGCGTTGTGATGCAGGGTATGGAGTGAATAAAACGGGTAATGCTGTGTATCTTGATTTTGAAGCTTCTTTCGTTAGATATGGAAAAGTAGAAGCTTTAACTAGTGGTCATAAAGAGGCTAGTAAAGAGGAGATAATCGTTTTAGGTAAGAAAGTTATTGAGAAAAAATACGGTAACTTATTTGATATGTACCGCAATATCTCAGACGAGAATCCTTATGATGTGCCTATGAAGATTTTCCCAGCGGTTCATTATACAATGGGTGGATTATGGGTAGATTATAATTTGCAAACTACAGTGCCTGGATGTTTTGCAGCTGGTGAAGCAAACTTCTCGGATCATGGTGCTAATCGTTTAGGTGCAAGTGCTTTGATGCAAGGCCTTGCAGATGGGTACTTTGTATTATCATACACCATAGGTGATTATCTAGCTGACGAGATTAGAACGGGCGCTATTTCTACCGAAACAGTAGAGTTTGATCAAGCAGAAAAAGAGACTCGTGCCCGTATTGAGAAATTGATGAACGGCGCTGGAACACACTCAGTGGATTATTACCATAAAAAATTAGGTTTGATCATGTGGAACAAATGTGGAATGTCTCGTAATGCGACAGACTTACAAGCTGCCATGGATGAAATTGCTGAGTTGAGAGCAGATTTTTGGAAAAATGTAAAAGTCCCTGGAACTGCAGATACTAAGAATCAGGAATTAGAAAAAGCAGGCCGCGTAGCAGATTTCCTTGAATTGGGAGAATTGTTTGCAAAAGATGCTTTGACTAGAAATGAGAGTTGTGGTGGTCATTTCCGCGAGGAATACCAGACCCCAGAAGGAGAAGCTTTACGAGATGATGAAAACTTTGCTTTTGTAAGTGCTTGGGAATACAACGAGAATCCGCGTGATTCAAAATTACACAAAGAAGAGTTGGTATTTGAAAATGTAAAACTAGTGACTCGTAGTTATAAATAATTGAATTTTAAATGTTCCGCTTTTGCGAAAGCGTGACAACCTAAATAATAAGTATGAAACTTACTTTAAAAATATGGAGACAGGCTGGTCCTGAAGCCAAAGGAAAAATAGTTACTTATCCAGTAGATGGTATCGATGGAGATATGTCTTTTCTTGAAATGATGGATATCTTGAACGAAGAGTTGGTTAATAAAGGGGAAGTTCCTGTAGAATTTGATCACGACTGTCGTGAAGGGATTTGTGGTTCTTGTAACATGATGATTAATGGACAGCCTCATGGGCCACAAAAATTGACCACTACGTGTCAATTACACATGAGAAAGTTCGATGATGGCGATACAATCACTATAGAGCCATGGAGAGCTGCAGCTTTTCCAGTAATTAAAGATTTAATTGTAGACCGTTCTTCATTTGATAGAATCCAGCAGGCTGGGGCTTATGTATCTATAAATACTTCTGGTAATACACAAGATGCAAATTCCATTCCGATCGAGAAAGCAAAAGCAGATGAAGCATTTCATTCAGCCACTTGTATAGGCTGTGGTGCCTGCGTGGCAGCATGTAAAAATGCCAGTGCCATGTTGTTTACGAGTGCCAAAATTTCTCAATTTGCTCTGCTACCGCAAGGAGAAATAGAAGCAACCGATCGAGTAATGAATATGGTACGTCAAATGGATGAGGAAGGTTTTGGCAATTGCACCAATACAGGGGCTTGTATGATCGAGTGTCCTAAAGGAATTAAATTGGAAAATATTGCGCGTATGAATCGTGAGTATTTAAAAGCAGAAACTATCGGATAGTGATGAGTCTATAGAATATTAAAATTCCCATTCAAGAACTACTTGAATGGGAATTTTTTTGTGGTAACTTTTGTCTTAAAATAACGGTTTTATAGAAATTTTTACTTTAATTTGTAACCACCTTACACATCCTTATATATGGTTATAAAAAAATATTATACGATTGGAGAAGCATCTGATTATTTAGGCAAGAACCCCGAAACTTTGAGAAGATGGGATCAAGACGGTAAACTCAATGCTTCTAGAGAGCCTAGCAGTAACTACAGGGTTTATAGTAAAGAACAGCTAGATTTGTTTTTGCCATTTAATAATGAAGAAGTAACTGTTTCTAATTTTGTAGCGCCTGATAAAGATTATAAAGTATTGGAATTATTTGCTGGAGCTGGTGGGTTAGCGTTGGGTATGGAAAAAGCGGGTCTCAAGTGTGTTGCGTTAAATGAAATTGATAAGTGGGCTTGTCAGACTTTAAGAGATAATAGACCTGAATGGGATGTGCTAGAAGGGGATATTATAAAATTTAGTTTTAAAAAATATCTGGATAAAGTAGATTTAGTTACCGGAGGTTTTCCTTGTCAAGCTTTCAGTTATGCAGGTAAAAAATTGGGTTTGGAAGATGCTCGAGGAACCTTATTTTATGAATTTGCAAGAGCTGTTAAGGAGGTAATGCCACCCATTTGTATAGGAGAGAATGTAAAAGGACTTAAGAGTCATGAAGGAGGAAAAACACTGGAAGGAATGATCTCTATTCTGGATGAAATAGGATATAATGTGGTAAGCCCACAGGTTTTGAAAGCTATACATTATAATGTTCCTCAAAAGAGAGAGCGATTGATATTAGTTGGAGTTCGTAAAGATGTTAGTGCAAACTATGAATATCCATTACCTAATGATAAAATATATACTCTTGAAGACGCACTTAAGAAGGGAGAATTATTTGACACAGATGTTCCCGAGTCTTCTGGTTCTAAATATCCCGAATCTAAGAAACGGGTTTTAGATCTTATTCCACCTAAAGGATATTGGAGAGATTTACCAGTGGATCTTCAGAAGGAATACATGCAAAAAAGCTATTACTTAGGTGGCGGTAAAACAGGAATGGCAAGAAGAATAGGATGGGACGAACCCTGTCTTACTTTAACCTGCAGTCCAGCCCAAAAACAAACTGAACGCTGTCATCCAGACGAAACTAGACCTTTTCACACTAGAGAGTATGCGCGCATACAGACTTTTCCTGACAAATGGGAATTTGCGGGTTCTGTATCACAAATCTATAAACAAATAGGTAATGCTGTTCCTGTGAATTTAGGAAAAGAAATAGGCTATTCGGTTGTCGCTTTTCTTAATGAACACTATAAAGAATCAAAGCCAAAATAATAGGCGTAATTATCAAAGGCTATTTGATCTAGAATCTTTCGCTTTCCTGTTGTAGCCTTTTTTGTAATTTCAGCAGCGGCAGAGTTTTCTGAAATTAATGTGGATTCTGTTGATTTTAAATGATCCTTAATAACAATTTTAAGGGATTGATTTAGTTCAAATAAAGCTGTTTTATTTCCAGTCAATAAAGTATAAAATTGATCTCCGGATATTTTTCTAACTCTAGAATGACTATACTCTTTTCCGTTGATTATAGAAAACCATTTCTCATCAAAACTGTCGGTAGATAATATTTGTACCCAATAGCAAGTAGCGTTTTTATAATCGTCAGCATACCTAGAAAGTTTTTGAAACAGACTTTCGGCAGAGCTACTGTTCATTGTATTATGTTTGTTCTTTACATCAGCAAATAAACTATTATCTTTAGCTTTTATATCAAAACCAGAGAGACTACCTTTCTCAAAACCCTTAATCCCGCCTAATATATTTTCATGAAAGGTGCCGATAGCGTTATTGACAGATTTATCAATCTGTCGAGATATTTCAAATTTGATCAGTTCTTCTTCGGATAAATCATTGAATTCTTTGTCAAATCGAAGTTTGAATATGTCAATTTTATTTTTATAAAACTTCTTTTCAGTTAGTTGTCCTCTAGCCTTAGAGTAGGAATTATGTAATTCTGAAACACACCACAATAAATGCTCATCAGAAATGAAAGAAAGATATTTATTTTTAGGCATAGAATTAAATTTGATAAAATGAATAAATCTAAATTACAATTAAATTATAGTATTTCTCGATCTATGCGATTAATACTTAAAACTTCATTCACACTTTCGTAATTTACAGGCATGATATCCAAGCTACCTAAGGTTACCGACTCCATCTTTACTATCATGAGCAAACTTTCGCACCAGCACAACGCGCTCAATCTCTCTCAAGGATTCCCCAATTTTCCTGTAGATCCAAAATTAAAGGAATTGATTATTAAAGCGATTCAAGGCGATAAGAATCAATATGCCCCTATGGCAGGACTGATGTCATTACGTGCTGCGATTTCTAATATGACGCAACAGCAGCACAAAGCTTTTTATAATCCAGAAAATGAAATATGCCTTACAGCAGGAGCAACACAAGGAATATTTTCAGCTATTCAGGCTGTAGTGCATCCTGGTGATGAGGTACTTATATTTACTCCAGCATATGATTGTTATGAGCCAGCGATTCAATTAGCTGGTGGAAAAGCAATATCTATTGCTATGAAGTTGCCCGGCTTTACCATCGACTGGCAAGAAGTAAGGGACAAGATCACATCTAATACTGCGATGATCATGATCAATTCACCCCATAATCCCAGTGGCACTATGTGGACTCATGAAGACATGATCGAGCTTGAAAAAATAGTGCTGGACGCTAATTTACTAGTGCTTAGTGATGAGGTATATGAACACATTTCTTTTGATGGAAGGGAACACCTTAGTGCGGCCAGATACGAAGGATTGCGAGACCGCAGTTTTATAACCGGTAGTTTTGGAAAAACCTTTCATGTTACGGGATGGAAAATGGGCTATTGTCTCGCTCCTAAACACCTTATGGAAGAATTCTACAAAGTACATCAGTACGTCGTATATTGTGTGAATCATCCCGTGCAAGATGCGATTGCAAATTATCTTGTAAAACCAGCGCGATATCTCGAATTAGGCGCTTTTTACCAGCGCAAACGCGATCTTTTCTTAAACCTAATAAAACATAGCAAGTTTGCTTTTAAACCCGCACACGGCTCTTATTTCCAGTTGTTAGATTATACCGCAATTACAAATGAAAACGACGTAGATTTTGCAAGAAGACTGACGGTAGAACATAAAATAGGCAGTATTCCTATTTCCGTTTTTATGAATGGAAAAGACCCTAAAATGCTAAGGTTTTGTTTTGCAAAGAAAGAGGAAGAGATTATCGCAGCAGCTAAGATTTTGAATGCTTTATGACCCTGCTTTTCCAAACTTTTTCTAGACGCTATCCTTTCCCAAAAAAAGAACATCTTAGACAGAAGAAGCTGAAGTTTCTGAACGGAACTTGAAAATGAAACGGAGTTTAAAAATAATTTTTAATCCATAGTGAAACTAAGAAAAGAGCGCTGATGTCACCGCACTTTTGAGACCCGAAAGCTTTCGGGAGGGAAATGGAAACGCGACAAGGAGTATTCTAAAACGCGATTTTCTCCTCGCTCTTGCTCTTGACTCTTGCAGCGCAGCGTTCTTGTTTCTTCCATAAGCATTACCTTTAGCTTTAGGCACAATCCTTGAATTTATCTAATAAAAGACCTGATGAAATACCTACCCTTATTTATAGCAATCACCTTAAGCTCTTGTAGCTCGCAAAAAATTTCTAAAACAATGTCCAGCACAGATTTCAAAACTGCTGAGCAACCTTATTTTGAGTCCTGGACGGGAGGCGCTCCTGGATCTGGAAGCGGCCTGACACTCTATTTCCCTAGTTCGATTTTAGAAGGTCATTCATTACAAGCAGTTTATTTCCAGGGTATGCAGAATACTAGGGCGAGTTTCACTTCTACCGATAAGCAAATGTTAGTCACTCGTTTTCAATTGGTGGGCACCCCAGGTGAGAGGAACCTAGATCCTAAAAACGAGTACGGCAATAAAGCTCCTCAATTAGAAGACGTCCCTTTTAAATTGCTCAAAAATCAGGCAGTAATCGCATTTGATTTGGACGGTGGCACGCAATATGTAAAACTAGTACACATTACTCAGAGAGAAACTATTGCCTATCCAAGTGCACCACCTCAAAGGAATAATAAGTAAGCGTATTCATTTTCGCAAAAGCTATTAGTAGTTCTATCCTTTAGAAGAACTAAATTACTTGAAGTAAGTCGTTCCTAATTCTTCCCACAAGCAGTGTAATGTAAAGTCCTTTCCATTAAAAAGAACTTAGGACAGGTCAGTCCCTATTACAAACTAGCGCTTTCACTCATTCCTATCCAGGACTCACTCATTGTGACTAGGTAGGAGTCCTTTCTTTTTCTAGGTTTATCAAAATATATAATTATGAAAAACCTAGTTATTGTTGCGATTCTTGTTTTGAGTTCCGCTTTCACGAAAGCGCAAGGAGAAAAAATCGCCCGAGAATTAAAAGGCTACATCAATGCCGAAGCCTCTGATGAGGTCATCGAGGTAAAAGATACGTCAGGGAAAATCCACTATGTAAAAAGTGCCAAAGCAAAAACAGTGCACCACATAGGTGGAACAAGTACTTCAAATAGCAGTGTAGTTTTTGATGCATTCAACGCACATCCAGAATGGCAAGATATGTCGGTTATCGTAGACTGGACGGGTAGTATGTACAGTTATGTAGGTCAAGTAGTAAGGTGGCAGCATGTGAATAAAGACAAGCAATTGATTCATAATATGGTCTTATTCAATGATGGAGACGATAAAAAACGCAACGCCAATTCTGGGGCAAAAACCCTAGGAAGCACTGGCGGTATTTATCATCCAGATCATTCCAATATCGATGCTTTTTTAAAAATGGTAGCAGCAGCAGTTGATAATGGAAATGGTGGCGATGGACCAGAAAATGACATTGAGGCCATACTTGCTAGTCAGAAATTGTGCCATGGAGAAAAAGATTTTGTCCTCATAGCTGACTCCAGCGCGATACGAGATATCTCACTTGCCAGCCAGGTCAAAAGACCGGTTCATGTGATCATTTGTGACTCTGTAAGTGATGACTATATTCAACTAGCAAAAATGACCAAAGGAAGCATTACCTGGCCAGGCGGCTATATAGATTATAGTGGTGAAAATTGCAACAAGCGTCATGTCCATATTGATGAGGTGGCTTGTGCGGGATAAAAATGGTAGATGTGATGCTGGTTCAAAATTTAAGAACTTTAACCATCTTCAAAACGCTATTAAAACCTAGCGGTTTCTGTTTTCCTAAGAATAGAATTAATTCTACTCTTAGGAAAATAATGCTACCTTTGAAATTCAAAACAAACCAGCTTTTTGAGCTCCATAAAAAACCTTTTTAAGAATACCTTTATTTACGGTCTGGCGACGGTTTTGCCACGATTGCTCACGGTTTTATTGACCAAATTACTTACTGAGTATTTACCAGGAACAGTAGAATTTGGAGAGGTTTCTATCATTTTTTCTTATATCATCTTTGCAAATGTGATTCTCACTTATGGTATGGAAACAGCATTTTTTAGATTTTATAATGATGCTTCAACCAAGGTAAAAACATTAGGAACTGCTCTTATTTCTTTATTAGTGACAACACTTGTTTTTGGTTCAGTAGCCTATGTATTGATAGATCAGATAGAAGCTGTAACAGAGTTGTCTGCTCAATATTGGAAATGGGTGATTGCTGTGATCGTTTTTGATACGTTGATGGTTATTCCTTTTGCTTATATGCGTGCACAAGGAAAGTCGACTCAATATGCGTTGATCAAGTTAAGTAATGTGGTTATTTCTGTGGGAATGACCTTGATATTCTTTACGGTTTTACAAGATTTTCCAACCCTAGAAAGTAACCTTCCAACAGACCGGATTGAGCTCTTTTTCATTGCATTTCTTGCGGCCAGTTTTATAACTTTTTTAATCGTTATAAAACCCTATTTTTCCAAATGGGAATTTGATAAAAACCTTTTGAAAACCATGCTGTCTTACGGATGGCCCATACTTCTAGCAGGATTTGGTTTTGCGATTAATGAAACCTTAGATAAAATTTTATTACAAAAACTACTTCCAGTAAGTGAAGAAGAAGCTGAAGGTATAGTAGGCGTTTATACCGCAGGTTACCGACTTGCTGTAGGAATGACATTGTACGCACAAGCTTTTAGGTTAGGAGTAGAACCGTTCTTCTTTAGTCAGTCTGGAGATAAAAACGCCACGCAACAATATGCGTTGATTACTAAAGCCTTTGTCGCTTTTGGATCTGTGGCTCTAATGGCTTATGTGGTTTTGGTAGATTTTATAAAGCCCTATATTGTTAAAGAAGGTTTTGAAACAGCCATGGAAGTTGTACCTCTAATTTTGATTGCTTACTTTTTCTCAGGGATTTATCAAACGCTCTCTGTTTGGTATAAAATCCAAGACAAGACGAGATATGGCGCTTATATTTCTATTACCGCTGCAATGCTTACCATTGTTGTAAATGTAGTATTGATTCCCTACATAGGTTATATGGCGAGTGCTTATGCAACTTGTGCTGCTTATGGGTTAATGATGGTGGTCTCTTATCTCATGGGAAGAAAGCATCTCGCCGTACCCTATGACCTTAAAAATATCCTGCTATATTTATGTAGTTCCATTATATTATCCTTAGTTTTCTTTTATTACGTAAGAGGAGAATTAGGTATAGAAAGCTGGCAAACCTATCTTGTAGGAATAGTAATGACATTTATTATTTTAGGAGTAGTTAGCTTGCGCGAAAGAGAAATTATCAATAAAATCCTCAAAAGAAAATGACCATTAAAATCATCAACAAATCGGCACACGCATTACCTCACTATGAAACGGAGGCAAGTGCAGGAATGGATCTACGAGCACATCTAGAAGCAGCGGTTATTTTACAACCCTCAGAAAGAGCTATCATAAAGACTGGATTATTTATAGAACTACCTATAGGCTATGAAGCGCAAGTAAGACCTAGAAGTGGTCTCGCTGCCAAAAAAGGAATCACAGTCCTGAACGCTCCAGGAACCATTGATGCAGATTACCGCGGAGAAATAGGAGTCATTTTAGTGAACCTTTCTAAGGAAGCTTTTACCGTAGAAAACGGAGAACGCATCGCACAACTGGTCATCGCAAAACACGAGCGCGCAGACTGGCATAAAGTAGAAGAATTGAGCAGTACAGTAAGAGGCGCTGGAGGTTTCGGAAGTACTGGAGTTAAGTGAAATCTAATTTGAGTTAGAACTTCAACTTGAAAAAGAGTCAAGAAGTTAGAGACAAGACTCAAGATTTGAGGAAAATGCTGAAAAGATGCAGTAAAAACCCGCGCAGAGGTCTCTTCCCTTTGGATAGACGGAAGATGGTACATGAGCAAGTGTAAGAAAAAAATGTTTACGGGATCGGTGGTCGAGATCTAAGTCGAAGACACAAAATTTTATCAATAAAGAAATTAATATTGGGTTGTAGTTTTCCATTGCGATTGACTTCAAAGCAGAATTACAATTTAAAAGAAGCTTGTAATGTCTCTAACTAACAGAATATCGAAGAAGAAAGTAAAGATTAACTCATCGATAACAAAATAAACAGCTAAGTTTCTAACTTAGCACTTTTATTACTTTTTTATATAAAGTCAGTAGAATCAAAAAACTCAAAAAACTCCAAGATTTCAAAGAAACAGGCTTTCTTTCAAATCTTGATCAAATAAATAGATTCCTGCGCACGTAGGAATAGCACTATAGCTTATGAAAATAATTGTACCTATGGCAGGTCGTGGTTCCCGACTGCGTCCACATTCACTAACAACTCCTAAACCATTAATACCTATTGCAAACCAGCCTATCGTGCACCGATTGGTAACTGATATTGCTGGTATTCTTTCAGAACCAGTGGAAGAAATTGCTTTTATTTTAGGAGATCCAGCATTTTTTGGAGATGAGGTGGTAAATAGCCTTACAAAACTTGCAGAAGGCCTCGGTGCCAAAGCAAGCATTTATAGACAGTTAGAGCCACTAGGAACCGGTCATGCTATTATGTGCGCAGAGCCATCACTTTCTGGGCCAGCAGTTGTCGCTTATGCAGATACCCTCATAAGAGCTAGCTTTGAACTCGATCCAACAGCAGATGCCGTAATATGGACCAAACAAGTGGACAAGCCGGAAGCCTATGGGGTTGTAAAACTCAATCATAAAGAAGAAATTGTAGAATTAGTAGAGAAACCAGATCAATTTGTAAGCGATCAGGCAGTTATAGGAATCTATTATTTCAAAGAGATAGAAAATCTTAAAACAGAGCTCCAATTTGTCATCGATAATGACATTATCAATGGTGGAGAATATCAGATCAATGACGGGATCAAGAGAATGATGGCGTCTGGAAATATATTTAAGACAGCAACTGTTGAGGAATGGATGGATTGTGGCAATAAAGAAGTTGCTATAGAAACCAACCAGCGCATCATGACTTTTATGGAAAAAGATGCTAGTGAAGAATTGAATACACAACCTACTTTACACCATTCTAAAATCATCCAGCCGTGTGTGATTGATAGTAGCGTCGTACTTAAAAATAGCACTGTAGGACCACATGTTTCTATAGGTTCAGGAACAGTGATCGAGAACTGCACAATTACCAACTCATTGATTCAAAAAAATTCGACCATTAAAAACGCTACCTTAGAGGAAGCGATGATAGGCAGTCATGTAAAATATGACGGTAAGTTTACTAAAATCAGCATAGGAGATTATTCTATTATGGAATAATATCAATGAAATGAAGATTCATTATTTTACTATTAATTTGGTACAACTATTGAAAAGGAAAACACATGAACAAGTTATTTAAAGTAGCGTCCTTACTAGCTGTCTTTTTGCTTAGCAATCAACTCTCTGCTCAGCAAGAAGTGTTTTCTGATGAGGTAAACGTAGACGATTTGGGAGATGTTTCAGACGATTTTAAGGATAGTTTTTTCAATGCACTCGCAGCAAAGGCTATAGGTAACCACGATAAGGCTATCGTATATTTGGAGGTTTGTGAAGAATTAGAGCCAGAATCTGGTGCCGTACAGTATGAAATGGGTAAGAACTATTTGATGAGTGACGCTTTCGCGAAAGCGGAAGTAAAAATAATTCGTGCCATAGAACTAGAAGGAGAAATAGAATGGCTTCTAGAAACCTTATACGACGTTTATAACAAGCAAAAGGAATATGAAAAATCCATAGCTGTTTTAGAAAAGCTAGCAAAAATCAATGTGAATTATGAGGAGTTATTGCCTTATCAATACTTCAGGGTTGGTAAAAACCAGCAAGCACTTGCGATTATAAATAAGCTAGATAACAGATTAGGAGATAACCAACGGCGCAATCAGATAAGAATACAGCTAGAAGCGCGATTAGATAAAAATGAAGTCAGAGATGGGAACATTGAAGATCTAGAAACTGCCATTTCATTAGACCCTAAAAATGAGAAAGCTTATATCAATTTGATTTATCTATACAGTAAGAAAAACAACACAGAGAAAGTTCAAGAAGTTGCAGAGCTCTTAGAAAAAAACTTAACTAACAGTGACAAAGCACAATTAGCACTTTACAAAATCTACTTAGAAGCGGGTAAAACAGGTAAAGGAATTAAAAGTATGCAAATGGTCTTTGAGTCTTCTCAGTTTGATACAGAGACTAAGATCAATGTGCTTAATGATTTCATACAGTCTGGAGCTGCAGCTGTAGAAGATGAAGAAATTCAAAACGCTATAGACAGCTTTGCCTACCAGGTCGAAGATGTAGAAGCTTTTAATGCTTTGGGAGATTATTATTTAAAGAGAAAAGATGCTGTTAGAGCTATTTCATTTTATCAAAAAGGCTTAGAGCTTGATGATAAGAATTACGAATTGATTAAGAAAGTCGCCCTTTTAAGCATAGACATCAAGGACTATAAAAAGACCGTAGAAATTACGGAAACAGCTCTGGATATTTTTCCTGCACAGGCTTTGCTTTACTTATTAAATGGCGTTGCACATAATCATCTCAATGAACCAGATCGAGCGATAGAACAACTAGAAATGGGGTTGAGCTTTTTACTCGATGAGCCTAAACTGGAGAGTGATATGTATCAGCAACTGGCAGTGAGTTATGATCTAAAAGGCAATACAACTAAAGCAACAAAAATGCGTGCTAAAATAAAAATACTGACTAATAAATCATAATGAAATACCTAAAGTTACTTTCTATTGTTGCATTCTTATTCCTATCAGGTTGTGGAGGTATTCAAAGAGCTGCGAATAATGCAACAGCCAAAGCTAAAAAAGCTAAAGTATTGAAAGCTCATGAAGCAGCTCGCATTGATTTTAAAACGATGAAAGCGAGACTTTCTGTGAGCTATGACAATTCACAAAGCACTCGATCTTTCACCGTAAACCTTCGTATGGAAAAAGGCAAGCAAATCTGGATGAGCGCTTCTATACTTGGCTTTACAGGGGCAAAAGTGTATATCACTCCAGATCAAGTTCAGTTTTATGAAAAGCTCAATAAAAGAGCTTTTGAAGGCGATTTTAGTTTGATCAGTGATTTTCTGGGAGAGGAAATTACCTTTGAGCAGTTGGAAGACTTACTCTTAGGCCAAGCGGTAGAGCCGTTAAAGAATAAAGATTTTACAGTAGTTGATAATGAATATCAGTTCAAGCAAGACGCCCTGATTACTAAGCTTTTTAGTTTGCGACCATCAGACTTTAAACTCTCTGAGCAATCGATTTCTAATCCTTCAGAAAACAGTTTTTTAAAAGTTAATTATCCAGAATATCAAGTGGTGGAGGGAAGGATAATCCCTACAGAGATTAAAATTAATGCCCATCAGCGCAAGCGCATTTCAAAGTTAGAAATGGAATTTAAAAATGTGGAGTTTGATCAAGAATTGACGTTTCCGTTCCATATGCCATCTGGTTATAGCCCATTCGAATTGTAGATGAAAAAAAATAGTTATGTATTGATGTTGTTTTTGTTGTGTTTCGCTTTTGCGAAATCGCAATCAGATAAAGCTGTTCTAGAACAACGCAAGTCCGACATTCAAAAGGAGATCAATCAGTTCGATAGACTGCTCAAAAATGTGCGAAAGGAAGAAAAAACAATGGTTTTGCTGGTGGAAACCATTGATAAAAAGATGGCTCGTACTCAAGAGATCATCAATATTACCAACAAGCAGGCAAATATTCTAACTAGAAATATAAAAACCAACGCTCTCGAAATAAGAAAGTTAAACACAGAAATAAAATCGCTTAAAGTAGAGTATGCTGAAATGATTGTCAAGGCATATAAATCAAAAAACGATCAAAGCCGTTTGATGTTTTTACTGAGTTCTGAAGATTTCTTACAAGCTTATAAACGGGTTCAATACTTGCAAGCTTATGCAAATTATCGCAAGAAACAAGCGGATGAGATCGAGGTAAAGTCAAATGCACTTGTTGATAAAAATGCCGAATTGGAACGTGAAAAAAAAGAAAAAAGACAGGTACTGGCATTAAATAAAAAACAAGGAATTGCCCTTAAAGTAGATAAAGTAGAGCAAGAAAACTTATTAGCTGTTGTTCAAGCAAATGAAAAACAGTATGCTTCTAATATTAAGGAAAAAGGAAAGGAACGCAATAAAATAGACAAAGAGCTAAAGGCATTGATTATCGCAGATATCAAAGCTTCTAACAAGGGGAAAACAGGAACCGTTGCAAATAAATTTTTTCTTACGCCAGAAGCTAAGATACTTGCAAATAATTTTAAAAGTAATAAGGGGAAATTACCATGGCCAGTAGAAGAAGGTTTTGTCTCTAGACGTTATGGAAGACAAGCGCATCCGGTACTGCGATCCTTAACCATAGATTCAAATGGTCTAAGAATGCAAAGTCCAAGTGGGGCAAAAGCACGTGCTATTTTTGAAGGAGAAGTGATGCGCATCACTAAAAGTAAGTACGGCATCCTTGCGGTTCACATCAGACATGGAAATTATACCTCCATTTATGATAACTTGAAACAAGTAAGTGTTGAAAAGGGTGACAGAGTAAACACTAAAGACATCATAGGAGAAATCTTTACATCCAATTCTGGAGATACAGAACTCAAATTCGTTTTGATGCAAGACACAGAAACCATAGATCCAGCACAGTGGATTGCAAGGAAATAGGTGGGTTTCATAATTCCTGTTTTAAATCGCATGAGTATCTGTTTAACGCTCTGTTTTAACGGAATGCGTTAGCGTATTAATCATTCAAATAATGCTTTCAATTCTGTAGCGTCCTTTGCTTTCATTTTTCCAGCAAGAACTAGGCTCAATTGTTTACGTCTTAAGGCACCATCATAACGTTCTTTTTCTATTTCGCTTTCTGGAGTGATCGGAGCGATATGAATAGGTCTTCCAGTTTCATCCACGGCTACAAAGGTGTAGATCGCTTCGTTTGCTTTGGTGCGCTCGCCGCTTTCGCGGTCCTCCACCCAAACGTCCATATAAACTTCCATCGAACTCTTAAAGGCTCTACTGACTTGCGCTTCTATAGTTACCACACTTCCTAAAGGGACCATTCTATTAAATGCTACGTGATTCACAGAAGCTGTTACTACTATACGTCTAGAATGCCTTCTTGCAGCAATACTCGCTGCACGATCCATACGAGCGAGTAGCTCACCTCCGAAGAGATTATTCAGCGGATTCGTTTCACTAGGCAAGACCATATCTGTAACCGTAGTAAAGGATTGTGAAGGTGTTTTAGCATCCATAATAGCGCATTTTTTTGCAAAGGTAATCGCTATTTTAAGTTGAGGTAGTTTATTTTAGAAAAGATTACCGTATGGGCAATTTTATGGAGAATGCAAATTGATGTTAGAATAAAGCTGCTGTTTATAGATGTATGATTTCTGGCACTATAGTCCAAAGCTTTTACATTAGGACAGGAGCCTTCAACAACCTCTTTTAAGCTTTTGACACGACAGCTCAAATTTGGCAAAAGAGAATTTTAATTGAGATAGAAAAAGGAAAGCCACAAACTTGTTTGGGACCTGCTTTTTCTATCTCAGTAAAAAACAGTATTTTGAAATTTAAACTTCATCCGTTTTTTTAGCGAGTTACTGGTATTAAACCTCTCTTTTGCAAAAGCAAAACATTTAAAAAAAACCACAAAAAAAACGCCTACAGATAAAAGCCTGTAGGCGTTTTGTAATAATTATGCGATCAAGTAAGATCGTTACCATCTTTATCTTTGAAGTTATATTCTAGATAAGTATAGGCATCTCGAGGTACTACCTTGACCCATTTTTTGTGATTCACAAACCACTTAGATCGTATAGAAGGATATCCTTTTGTTATAAAAGCTGCTACAAAAGGATGCGCATTGAGCGTTATCTTTTTTAAACCAGCCTTAAGGTGTCGTTCTAATGTTTCGGTAATTTCCTGAATAACTAGAATAGGAGCTTGAATTTCCTTTCCATTTCCATCAGGATCTTCCTCACGAGTTTTGATGTTTACTTCTTGCCTTACACGCTGTCTAGTAATCTGGATCAATCCAAACTTACTAGGTGGAAGGATCTTGTGCTTTGCACGGTCATCAGACATTTCATCGCGCATGTGCTCGTAGAGTTTCTTTCGATTTTCTACTTTGCGCATGTCAATAAAATCTACTACTATGATACCGCCCATATCTCTAAGCCTTAACTGGCGTGCAATTTCTGTTGCAGAGATCATGTTAGTTTCTAGAGCGGTGTCTTCTTGACTGTCTGCTTTATTAGATCTATTCCCAGAGTTGACATCAATTACATGCATAGCTTCTGTGTGTTCTATAATTAGGTAAGCACCTTTACTCATAGAAACCGTTCGGCCAAATGATGTTTTAATTTGTCGTTCAATACCAAATTTTTCAAAAACAGAAGTTCTTGGATTGTGGTATTTTACGATGGACTCTTTATGTGGGGCAATTGTTTTTAAATAGTTTTTAATTTCATCATAAACTCCTTGGTCATCAACCACTATAGAGGTGTACGTGTCATTAAAAACGTCTCTCATAAGGGAATTGGTGCGACTTACTTCAGTCATTACCTTAGTCGGGAAATTTGATTTGTGGATTTTACTACACATGGCTTCCCATTTTTCAACAAGATTTTGTAAATCTTGGTCCAGCTCTGCTACGAGTTTACCTTTTGCGACGGTGCGTACAATAACGCCAAATCCTTCAGGTTTAATGCTTTTTACAAGTCTTTTAAGTCGGCTTTTCTCTTCTTTCTCTTCTATCTTTTGGGATATAGAAATGCGATCAGAAAAGGGAACTAGAACAACATATCTACCGGGTAAAGAAAGCTCTGCACTTAAGCGAGGACCTTTAGTAGAAATAGGTTCTTTAACTACTTGAACAAGAATAGGCTGTGTAGGTGTAACTGCTTCTTCAATCGCACCGTGTTTTTCTATGTCTTTTTCAAATTTGATATCGTTAAGCGCAAAATTTTTACGTCTACCGCTCAAAATCTGTTTGGTAAATTTAAGTTGGGTAAGGTATTTTACACCTAGGTCATGGTAGTGTAAAAAGCCGTCTTTTTCATAGCCTACGTTTACAAATGTAGCGTTGAGGCCAGAAAGTACCTTGCGTGACTTTGCAATAAATATGTCACTTACCGCAAACTTATTTTCTTCTTCATCTTTATGTAATTCGACTAGTCTACCGTGTTTGGTAAGCGCGTAATCGATTTTTGTAGCACTGGAACGGATAATAATTTCTTTATCCATAATTCCTGTATATTTATAACCTTACTTTTTCTAACGATTAGAAATAGCAAAGTATGTTTATAAGTGTGTGGCACAAGCAATTTAATGTTTGTGCTATAAACGAGTTGTCATTTGCAACCCTATGTCAAAGAACTCTTAAAATGGAAAAAGTAGTCTAAGACTACTTTTTCTTCTTGTGACGATTTGCACGACGACGTTTTTTGCGTTTGTGTGTTGCTACCTTATGTCTTTTTCTTTTCTTACCGCTTGGCATATCTCTTATTGTTTTACTTAACTTTTACGTTTGATTTAACTCCGTCTACAAATACTTTAGCTGGTTTAAAAGCGGGTATGTTGTGAGCAGGAATTTTAATTGTTGTGTTTTTTGAAATGTTACGCCCTGTCTTTTCAGCTCTAGTCTTAACAATAAAGCTACCAAAACCACGTAAATATACGTTCTCTCCAGTTTCTAAAGAATCTTTCACCTCATTCATGAAAGACTCAACAGTTGCCTGTACATCAGTCTTCTCCATTCCCAGTTTGTCTGAAATTTTAGATACGATATCTGCTTTAGTCATTTTTAATGTTATTAGGGGTTTATTAAATAGGGCGCAAAGATACCGTAAAAAACTAAATATGAAATCCCTAATCAATTAAAATTTAAGAAGATATATATTGCAACCAGCATTATAGCATATTTTATGGACTTTTCTAGGCAACTTATTGAGTGGTATATAGTTAACAAAAGGACGCTGCCTTGGCGTGATACCAACAACCCATATTTTATATGGCTTAGTGAGGTTATTTTGCAGCAAACCCGTGTTAAACAAGGGTTGCCTTACTATCAAAGTTTTGTTAAAACCTTTCCAACCGTCCAAAAACTTGCTGCTGCATCGCAAGATAGTGTCTTAAAATTATGGCAAGGATTGGGTTATTATTCTCGAGCTAGAAACTTACAGGCCGCAGCTAAGCAAATAGTCGATGATGGCCTAAAATTCCCGGATAATTACAAAGATTTGTTAAATTTAAAAGGAGTAGGAGATTATACAGCTGCTGCAATTGCTAGTTTTGCCTTCAAAGAAGCAGTTCCCGTCGTTGATGGAAATGTGTATCGTGTCTTGTCTCGTATTTACGGCATCGCAACTCCTATAAATGTACCAGCAGGAGTAAAAGAGTTTAAGGTGTTGGCCACAAAACTGCTCAATAATAAAGATCCTGCTACCCATAATCAGGCTATAATGGAATTTGGCGCTTTGCAATGCACTCCTAAAAATCCAGATTGTAGTAACTGTCCTTTTCAAATGGATTGTGTGGCTTTTCAAGAAGAAAGAATACCGCAGCTACCGGTAAAAATTAAGAAAGCCAAAGTAAAAAGTCTTTTCCATCATTACCTAGTTATACAAACACCTTCTGGAAAGACGATTTTGAATCAGCGCGATACGAGCAGCATCTGGGCAGGACTTTTTGAATTTCCTTATATCGAGGCAAACGGCGCATTGTTATCAAATGAAGTGACGGAGCACGAAGTGTTTAAAGAAGTTACTTCTGGATCTCGCTTTCGCGAAAGCGGATACAATCAACAGCCCATTATTCACAAATTATCTCATAGAAAAATTCATGCTTATTTCTGGATTGTGAAAGTAGAAGAAGAACTGATAGATGCCATTCTGGTCGAAGATGCATTTAAAAAACCAGTGCACGTTTTAATGGATCGATTTATGAAAGAATTCTGGTATAGGAATTAAAAGTATTTTGTAATTTAATAAGCTGAAATTTTTATGGATTTGGCTGTTTTTCATATCTTTGTTACCTCTTTTAAACACCATACAATCTAATAGATAACTCAATACAAACTAATTATGGCAGGAACAGTAAACAAAGTGATTCTTATAGGTCACACCGGAGATGAGTTAAAAATGAAATATTTTGAAGGCGGCAATTGCATTGGAAGATTTCCTCTTGCTACCAACGAAGAATACGTTAATCGCAGTACAGGGGAGCGCGTTTCTAACACAGAATGGCATAACTGCGTGGTAAGAAATAAAGCGGCTGAAGTTTGTGAGAAATACCTTAAAAAGGGAGATAAAGTTTATATAGAAGGGCGCATTAAAAACCGCCAGTGGACTGGAGATGACGGTCAACCACGCTACACAACTGAAATTCAAGTGCAAGAGTTTACCTTTTTAACTCCTAAAAATGAAGCTGCTCCATCTACTAAACCAGACCAAAGTACAACGGTACAAAAGCCACAACAGCCAGATGTTGAGACGTCTCCGGAGCAAAAACCACAAGGGAACAATTCCTATAGCGCTCCAGTACCAGATAGCAGTAATGTAAGTGAAGACGATGATTTGCCATTTTAACCCAAAAAGAATTAATTCATACTAATTGGATCCTCACCCATTGCTTTTTCTTAACGTTCCAATGATTTCCAGTGGAGATCAATTGTTATATTTAATAGTATTTGTTTTACTGCTCATAGGGAGCGCACTTATAAGTGGTGCAGAAGTTGCTTTTTTTTCATTGTCTAATACAGAACTTGATAATGAAAATGAAGAGTTTCCAAGACGCAGTTTGATTAAGAAATTACTCGATAGACCTAAAAAACTGCTGGCTACTATATTGATAGCTAACAATACGATCAACATAACTTCTATATTAATATTTGGAATCCTGAGTGACAACTGGTTTTCAAACATTGAGCCTATAGCAGTTGATTTTGGAGTTCAGTTTCACCTAGACATAAGGTTCGTTCTTGAAGTGGTAGTTGTTACCTTTTTGCTTTTGCTTTTTGGCGAGATATTCCCTAAGGTATATGCAAATCGAAATCCAAAGGGTTTTGCCAGTTTTATGGCTATACCGTTGAGTATTTTAGATAAGCTTTTTAGCTTTATTAGTTTACCGATGAGATACGTCACTTTACAAATTCAAGAACGTCTAGGAAGTAAGAAGTCCAAGATAACTATTTCTCAGCTTTCACAAGCCCTAGAGCTTACTGATGAAAATGATACTACTGATGAAGAGCAACAACTGCTTCAGGGAATTGTAAGCTTCGGTAACACACATACCAAAAACGTAATGCGTAATCGTACCGACGTTTTTGCTCTAGATGAAACACTGCCTTTTAAAGAAATTATACCTCAAGTGATAGAACACGGTTACTCGCGAATACCTTGCTATAAAGAGAGTATTGACCAGATAACAGGAGTGTTGTATGTAAAAGACTTGCTTCCTTATATAGATCGTAAAAACTATGAGTGGACCAAATTACTAAGAGAAGCCTACTTTGTGCCAGAAAATAAAAAATTAGACGATCTTTTACAAGAGTTTCAAGAAAAGAAAAAACATATCGCTATAGTCGTTGATGAATATGGCGGAACGAGTGGGTTGATTTCTTTAGAAGATATTATTGAAGAGATAGTGGGAGACATAAGTGACGAATTTGATGAGGAAGACCTTGTCTATTCAAAACTGGATGATAAAAACTATGTTTTTGAAGGTAAAACGCAATTAAAAGATTTCTATAGAGTTCTTGATTTGGAAGAGGAAGATATTAGTGCCTTTGATGCTTCAAAAGGGGAATCAGAAACGCTTGCTGGATTTTTATTAGAACAAACGGGTCATTTTCCTAGAAAACTAGATCAAATACCTTTTCATAATATGACCTTTCTGGTAGAGGTCATGGATAAGAAACGAATTAAACAAATTAAATGTACACTAGCTTAAGAATTATATTTGTATTGACAATCGTTATGGCAGTTTCTAGCTGCAAGGAACAAAAAGTTTTGCCCAAACCTAGTGGGCAGCTAGCGTTAGATTTTCCAAAAGGGAATTATATAAAATCTGAGAATCTGAATTGTCCCTTTTATTTTGATGTCAACGAATATACGCGGGTCCTTGCAAAAAGAGATTGCTCTATGAAAATAGAATATCCAGGAATGGATGCTACGCTATACCTTAATTACAGACCCGTTCAAAATAATTTAAGACAACTGCTCATCGATGGACAAAAATTATCTTACGAACACAATCAAAAAGCAGACGTTATTGCCGACTTTCCTTTCGTAAATAAACGCAACAGTACCTACGGGATGATGTACGAGATAGAGGGCGATGCCGCTTCTAACGCTCAGTTCTATGTTACTGATAGTACGAAGCACTTTCTTACTGCGTCGCTCTATTTCTATACACAACCTAATTACGACTCTATATTACCAGCCATAGATTATGTTAAAACTGACATGGTAAAAATGATGGAAACCTTGAGATGGAAAGAATAAAATACCCATTAATGGGTATTTTATCAAAACGATTTTTAGTTTATATTTGAGTACAACAAAAAAACTTCGATGAAAAACTTTAAATTAATTACATTAATTTTTATTATTGTATTGGGAACATTCACAATATCATGTGAAAATGATGATGATGCTGTTGCGCCTGCAGCAATTGTTAATGAATTTACTTATGATGGAACCACCTACAGTTTGTCTCAAGGAATTTTAGAATATTATGGTGATAACGGAAACGGGTCTTATGATTTTGATGTTTCTGTAATTAGCGATGGCTTCACAATAGATCTCGTTAATGGTGAAGTTACAGGAAGAGGAGATGGTGTTTATTTAGATCTAAATTCAGATAATATGGCTGATTTATCTGACGGGACTTACATATTTGATATCAATAGAGATGCCTATGTTATTTCTGCTGCTGGAATCTTAATAGACTTTGATGCACAGTCTCAAACGGGCACTCCGATAACGGCTTCGAGTGGGGAAGTAATTTTAACGAAATCAGGGGATGAATACACTGTAAACTTTGACCTTTTTACAGCGTCTGGAGCTGCTGTAACAGGTCAGTATACAGGCACACTTGGTAGATTTTAATTTTAAAATACACAAGACCAGCTCAAGATGAAAGTCTTGAGCTTTTTTGTTTAAAAAAAGTGCCACCTTTGTGCTTTTTAAATCGATGGATAACTCTAAATTAAAGTACGTTTACTTAGTCGTTCTAAGTCTTATCTGGGGTTCTTCTTTTATATTGATAAAGAAAGGTTTAGGGGAAGAAAATGGAGTATTGGTGTTACAACCATTACAACTAGGCGCTGTACGGACCATGATTTCTGGTACTATTCTTATTGCTATAGGGTGGAAATCCTTTGCCGCGACCAGTAAAAAAGACTGGCCATGGCTCGCACTTTCAGGACTTTTAGGAACTTTTTTTCCAGCCTTCTTATTTGCGTATGCACAAACAGAAATTGACAGTGCCATTAGTGCGATTCTTAACTCTACCGTTCCTTTGATTACACTGATTATGGGAGCATTAATCTTTGGTATTTCATTTTCAAAAAAGCAATTGTTAGGAGTAATTATAGGACTAGCTGGTGCCATAGGCTTAGTTCTTGCAGGGATGGAAAGTCATCCAGAGCAAAATTATCTTTTTGCAGGATTGATACTTATTGCTTGTACTTGTTATGCCAGTAATGTAAATATCATTAAGAGGTATCTTCAAAATATCAAACCGCTGGCCATTGCGACAGGGAATTTTGTCTTTATAGCGCCTCTAGCAACAATTGTTTTTTTTAGTGCAGATGGCGCCTCCATCGATTATTCTAGCCCTAGAGTACAAGAGAGCTTTATGTACATTATTGTCCTCTGTATTTTTGGAACCGTTGCCGCAAAAATTATGTTCAACAAACTAGTGCAAATGACCTCACCTGTTTTTGCAAGTTCGGTTACTTATTTGATGCCAGTAATAGGATTAACTTGGGGAGTTATGGATGGAGAGTTCTTTAATATATGGCAAGGAGTCGCTACAGGTGTCATTATTCTTGCCGTAGTCTTAGTCACAAGAGAAAAGAAAAAGGTCTAATCTATTACTTCACTAGCGACCATGTAATTAACTACAGCTTCCTTCATTAATAAGGCCTGCTCACCTGCTTTGAGTGATGGTAAGTTTTCCTTAACCAAGTAATGCGGCCACTTATCATCATCATAATGGGAGAACTCATAATAGCCATAAGGTTCTAGAACCCTACAGATAGCGATATGCATTAATTGTAACTTTTCATCCTTTTGAAACTTTCGATGCAACTGTCCCAATTCTTGAACACCTATTATAAATAAAATCGCATCCAGATCCATCTCGTCTCCATCTGCAAAACGTGATTGAAAAAACGCTACCGTGCGCATCCATCTATTTTTTAATTGCTCGTCTCTAGTCATAACGCAAAGATACTTCTAGAATACTGCTTATGTGTTCAGATCTTTACTTTAATTGAGCTTTTACAGGGAATCAAGTTCTGTATAAATTTTAATTTTAAGAGAAAACAGAAGCTAAATAAGCATCCATCTTTTTAAAAAACACCCCACACATGGTATATTAAAAACCCTTGTTGCAGTTTATTTTTGAATTATAAATCACAAGAATAATTAGGTTTTTTCCGATGATTTAAATCCATTATGTTCTGTTGTTGAAATATTTTTTATGCGATCCTTTAAGATGGCTTTCTAAAGTAACTTCTTCCATCCTAACTGTTATATCTTTGTTTACTAAACCATATAAATGAAACTCTACCTAGTTCCCACACCCATCGGTAATTTGAAAGACATGACTTATCGAGGCGTGGAAGTATTAAAAGAGGTGGATATTATTCTAGCTGAAGATACTAGAACCAGCGGTAAATTGCTTCAACATTATGGGGTTGCCACTCAAATGCTTTCTTATCACATGCATAATGAGCATAAAATAAGTGACAACATTGTAAATAGAATTCAAGCGGGAGAAACGATGGCATTGATTACAGATGCAGGCTCGCCAGGAATAAGCGATCCAGGCTTTTTACTGACACGCAAGTTGTTGGAAAATGGAGTAGAAGTAGAATCCTTGCCAGGTGCAACGGCTTTTGTGCCTGCCTTAACGGTCTCTGGAATGCCTTGCGATAAGTTTATTTTTGAAGGCTTTCTACCCGTGAAAAAAGGAAGGCAAAAACGTCTGGAATTCCTTAAAGATGAGTCTAGAACCATCATTTTCTATGAATCACCTCACAAACTATTAAGAACTCTAGCTGACTTTAAAACACATTATGGAGAGGAGCGACAAGTTTCTATCTCTCGTGAGATTACTAAAATGTATGAAGAACATTTTAGGGGTTCAGTCATTGAAGCTATAGAGCATTTTGAGCTTAAAAAGCCTAGAGGTGAGTTTGTGGTTGTGCTGGAAGGTTGTTCTTAAATTTTATTCATCTACTAAGGAATAAATAGCCCCATTTAATAAGTGAATTCTATTTATTAATAGGTTCTTCAGGGCAATAGAGTAAATTTTAGGTTCAGAAACACAATCTTCATCTTTCGTAAAGATTAAGTCAGCACCAATACTCTCTTTTAGATCATGATTTGTCATATGATCCACACAATTAAAGTACGCTGCAACATAAATAGTATTAGATTCAATTCTTGAAAGGTTGTATTCAATTTTATTCCCCTTAAAAAGGGAGTTCACTGTAATAGAATATATACACTCTGTGCCGTTGGGAAAAGTCAATGCTATTTTAGTTTCCATGACGTCAACACTTTCAATAAATAACCTGTCTAAATCTCTGTTTTCGTTTTTAAGTATATAAAAGTCTTTTAGATTTTCAATGTTAAAAACCTTGTTGCTTATAGGTTTGATAGCACATTTTCTTTCACAAGACCAACAAAAAACAAGGAAGATGATAATCACCAGTTTATTTAAGTGCAGTACCCATATACTATTCTATGTTAATCTTGTTTCTCTTTTTGTTTATTATTGAGATAATATCGGCTTTAGCATCGAACGACTAGTCGTCCCGGAAAATTTGGTTAGAAAAGATAGGTAATTCACTAAAAAGCTATTTCCAAATTTGTCAGAGATTGGCCGGTAGTATCTCGATAATTTTAAATTACTCTATCTCCACCATAACTGGACAGTGATCGCTATGTACTGCTTCACTTAAAATCACAGATCTCTTAATACGATCTTTCAGTGTATCGTTAACCATGTGGTAATCTAATCTCCATCCTTTATTTCTAGCTCGAGAACCACCGCGATAACTCCACCAAGAATACTGATCTGGTTGATCGTTAAAAACTCTAAATGCATCTATAAAACCACTTGCTACAAATCGATCCATCCACTCGCGTTCTTCTGGTAAGAATCCTGAGGTGTTTTTTAAACGCTCGGGATCGTGAATGTCTGCTGCTTTATGACATATATTATAATCACCGCATACTACTAAATTAGGGAGCTCTTTTCTGAGCTCTTTAGAATAGTCTAGAAATTGCTCCATGTATTCAAATTTAAAACTCAATCTAGCATCGTTAGTACCACTAGGTAAATACATAGACATTATAGATAGGTCTCCAAAGTCTGCCCTAATATTTCTTCCCTCAAAGTCCATAGTCTCTATACCGGTCCCGTATTCCACATGATCTGGTTTGATCTTAGATATAATGGCCGTTCCAGAATACCCTTTTTTCTGTGCGCTGTAATAATATTGATAGGCATATCCAGCAGCAGTAAATGCATCTCTATCTATTTGATCTTCTTGAGCTTTTATTTCTTGCAAACAAAGAACATCGGGGTTTGCAGCAGTAAGCCAAGCAATAAACTCTTTCTTCATGGCGGCCCTGATACCGTTAACATTATAGGATATAACTTTCATTTTTTAATATTTTCATTAATGAGGAGCAAGTTATTAGTCTTCTTTGATTTCTTACAATTATCTACTGTTAAACAAACTAGTAGCTCCTCCTCCATATTCTATTTTCGCATTCATTTTAGACTCTCTAAAACTTAAAACCACGATCTTTCTTTTTTTCGCTTTGCTTTTTCTTATTGTTGAGACGCTTGCGTTTCACAGATCTCGGAATTATTCTTTTTTTGCGCAATTTTGGAATGACACTTGCCTTAGATAATATCGCGAGCAGCTTCTTGAAAACTAATTCCTTGTTTTTGGATTGACTTCTAGATTCTTGACAGTTGATCTGCAAAATTCCTTCTTTGGTGAGCTGTTTATGTAAAGCGATTTTTATTCTTTCGTGTTCCGCTTTCGCGAAAGCGAGACTATTCAAGACATCAAAATACAACTGCACTTTTGTGGCAACTTTATTCACATTTTGACCTCCAGGACCGCTGCTTGCAACCGCTTTATAATCAATTTCTTTATGTAATAACTCTGTATTCATTAGTCCAACTGATGAGCAGATTTTAATAAATCGTTCACTGTTTTCACAGGATTAAATGTGAGGAGTGGTACCTCGACAAAAACCGTATTCCAATAAGCCATACCACCATTCCATAGACCAGGAAGTTCTTGAGCTTTGATTTCTTTTCCTTGACGCGATTTGTAAGTAATGAATCCAGTATCTTCATCACAATATTTAGTGAGGTCATATTTTTTCCCTTTATGATTTCTTACGTTACAAATAAGATCTACGGGATTGAAGTGCGTTGCCTCTTTAGCAATCTTTTTCTGTCTAGGATCGTGCTTGTCCATCTGTGCTGTTTCTACGATCTCGATGGAAAGCTCACCACGCTGATTGTATACCCAGAAAGGTCCACCACCAGACTCTCCTTCGTTCTTTACCATTCCACAAACACGTAACGGCCTATCCAGTTGATGTTGAAGATGCTCAAGTTGGTATTCTGTTTTGTATTTATAATAGTCCTTAGGCAGCACGGCAGCAAGTTGTCCCGTCAAGAATGTTTCAATTTCTTCCTTTATGGAGTTCTCCACAATATTTTTTTCTAGAATGACTAAGTATGCAAAGGTCTTGGATCTCAATTCCAACAAATAGCCGGCAAGTAGCTTTTTGTAATGACAAGTCTCTTGGTTAAGACTGGAGATGGTTACGTTATCGATGTTCTTAATAAAAATAAGGTCAGCATCAAGTAGGTTGAGGTTAGTAATGAGCGCTCCATGCCCTGCAGGTCGAAAGAATAAAGTACCATCCTCAAAAATAATAGGATTGTTTTCTAAGTCTACAGCTAAAGTGTCTGTCGTTGAAGATTGATAGGAAAAAGCGATATCAAATGTTGTTTGCGTTTTCTCTTCAATTGCCTTTCTAACACGATCAAATTCTGCTGTGAAGTGATCTTTAAATGCAGGAGCAATTGTAAAATGTAGTCGGGCTTTTCCATTACTGGAAGCATATATGGATGCTTCAAAGAGGTGTTCTTCAAATGCTGTGGCACTGTGGTCTTTGTACTTATGGAAAGGTACCAGACCTTTAGGCATCGCAGCATAGTTAAAACCAGATGGCGAGAGTATTTCTGTGACAAAAATGGTTTCTTTTTCGGTTTTTGATTTTGCGGGCCAGTCTGAGTTCTTACGTCTTATGGATTCCATTATTTCTACATAAAACGGTAAATCGCGTCTACCTATAAGAAAAGTAAAGAGATCGTTTGCTTTATTGTTATTGATATAACTATTGATGCTCTGCTTGTTCTGATTAAAGTTATTAAGAAATTCATATAAAAATTTAAACATGCGTGTCGCTGCACCACTAGCAGGAACAAATTTGATGATGTCCAGTTGATCTCGAGAAGACTCATAACTGGAGATCAAACGGTCGGCATCTAGTTTTTTAATAGGAACAATACCATCGTTGATTTTGGCAGGACGATTCAAGATGACTCCCGGAAAGCCATTTTTAAATCGATACAGTTGTTTCTCAAGTGTTTGTTTTGAGATACCTTTATCTGCGAGTTGTTTTTCTTGTATGGTGGTAAGTTTCATTTGTGTTTTAACTTTTGTATGGCATCAATGGCATTTTTGAATCGGTCTTCTCCGATACCGTTAATGATGGCATACTGTTTCTGGAATACTACGAGTTCTTTTTCAAAACGTTGGAACATCTCTTTTCGATCTTCTGGTTTATCTCTCAGATCGTCTGGTGTCCATGGTACATCCACATTCATAAGTAAATATAAGGTATAATTGCTTTTTCTAGCCGCATCTTCGATCTCTGCAGGTACCACATCAAAATATACCATAGAATAGACATAAGTTTCTAGAGCATCCGTATCGCAAAAAAGATAATTTACTGCTTTTTGGACAGCTTTATTTTCTGCTTTTCGTTGTCCTACAGCTATGGGCATCAAGTCGGTATATTCACAAGATTTACCTGTTTGATCAAACTTTTCTTGCAAGTAATCGCGAGCAAACTCATCTGCTTTTGCCGTTTCAAAATATTCTGTAAGCTGTCGCGTTAGCGTACTTTTTCCAGTGCTTTCTGGACCGTAGATAACTATTTTTAAGCCTCTGAAGGCTTTTTGTTGAGGTATTTTTTCCATTCTTGATAACCTAACCAGGCAATAATTGAGAGAAATATAAAAAGAAGTGCGGTTAATCCATACCCTTTATATAGGTACAAAGGCACTGAAATTATATTAGCAACTAGAAGAACTAACCAGTATTCAATCTTGCGCAAGGCCATCAACCACATCCCTACAAAAGCGATACTTGTAGTTAAAATATCTAGATAACTTACCCAGTTTTCAAATCGATCAAATTTCCAGTAAATGAAGTAAACAAAAAGTCCAGAACTGATGAAAATGGCAGATGATTTTATCCATTCTTTGGAGGTGGTTTTAGATATTGGAGTAACTCCTGTCTTTTCTCCACTTCTGGTCCAGATGTACCATCCATAAATACTCATGACAAAGTAATACATATTGATGATCATATCTCCTACAAGGTTCCATTCATTTAATAAATAAACGAAAATTCCTGTACTAATAATTCCATAGGGAAAAACCAGTACATTATTGTTTTTGGAATATAATACACTCACAATACTAGCTATTATTGCAAGAGATTCCAAAACAATATGTGCCACACTATATGCCTTGTATTGCCCGAAAATAAATTCTAAAACTTCCATTAAAAGAAAGGTTCATAATCATGTCGGTCTGTCTTGACCACTTTCATATAAAAAAGAACCGCTTTAGTCTTCTCCATACTAAGATTCATTTCTCTAGTAAGAAACTCCATCATGGGAACGAAATCTCCATATATTTGAGTCGCCAGCGGATTTTCTATAACCGTAAATTCTGAATTTCGCAATGTTTTTATAAAATCTATGATGTGTTGCTCATAATCGTCTTGCAAAGGCGACATGGTCAATTCTATGGATGCTTTCATTTTAATTTTCTTTAATAGCTTGACAAAGCTAGCCATTCCAATTGATATTTTCTTCAATTGCAGTTCCTATAACCACCATTTTTGCCCCAGCTTCATAAATGGCTTCTACTTGATCCATGGTTCTCAATCCACCGCCTACAATCAACGGAACGTTTATTTGATCACTGACCTCACGCACAATATCTACACAGACGGACTCCTTTGCACCACTTCCAGCTTCAAGATAAACCAGTTGATTCCCCATTAATTGGGCCGTATAAGCGTGGTTTACAATATCTTCAACCTTGTTTTGAGGTAATGGCAGCGTTTTTGAAATGCGCTGTACAGTAGTTTCTTTACCGCCATCGATAAGTATATATCCAGTTGGGATAATTTCTAGAGCAGTTTCTTTTAACTGTTTTGCGGCATTCACTTGTTGGTCGATGAGATAATCAGCGTTACGTCCAGAAATAAGATGGAGAAATAATAATGCATCAGCATTTTCAGAGAGTTGATCACAGGAACCAGGAAAGATAACGATCGGTATAGGTGTGTTTTGTTTCAGTTTTTTAATCCATTGATCAAAATTTGTATTTTCCATGGTGCTGCCACCTACAAAAAAAAAGAATTGATCTATTTGCAGGTTTTTTTGAAGAAATAAAATAGTTGTAGGTATTGTTTCTGCAAAAGCGGCAACCGCATCCATCTTCATTTTCTCAGGATCGATTAAAATAGCAAGACTGCGACGTGATTGCTCTATATGTTTTAGAGCATTACGCATTGCGAGACGGGAGTACATAAGCCAGCATGAAATTTTCTATTTCTTCAAAAAACACATCAAACTTTAAATTATTTTCTTCATGTACGAGGCGTCCCACCGTTTGATCGCTTTCCATAGTAAAAGCTTCTACGAGGCAGTGGGCTTTAAAACCTAATCCTTTGTGTCCGTAAAGTTTGTACATGGATTCTTTAGCACCCCAAACTACCGTAAGTTCCTTGACTGGGTTTTCTAGCGAGGCAATAAAGTTTTCTTCATAACCTATAAATTTAGGCGCGATGCGTTTTATTTTATCGCGTTGCTTTTCAATGTCGATCCCAGTAGAAACATCACTTATGATAATTGCTGTGAATTCAAAACTGTGTGTAATAGAAATATATTTATGATCGGTAAGGTGGGGTTTTCCATGTTCTGAATAATGGAGATCGAGATCGCTGTAGCCCGCAATATTCAATAAATGCCTGATACTTAGAAATCCGCGTCTATGCAGTTCTGAGCTCATATGAAGCAGTCTGGTTTTTGAGTGTTCTGAGAGTTCAATATCAGTTCTTAAGTAAGCTTCTGATTCCGTGATTTTCCAGATATAAATCAGTGTGTTTTCACGGTTGTTAATGGATTTAAAAAGTGGCATAAAAACTGGTTGATTTTTCGTAAGTTTGCAGCCGCAATTTAATAAATAAAAAAGGTATTTAAATTGTTGATTTCTAATAAGATCAACGACTCAAAATCCAAAATAACAAGTCTATGAGCACTAAAACAGTTCCTTACGTACCCTATAAAGTAAAAGACATGTCCCTTGCAGAGTATGGACGTCTAGAAATAGAACTAGCCGAAGCAGAGATGCCAGGCTTAATGTCATTAAGAAAAGAATACAAAGACGTGCAACCACTTAAAGGTGCCCGCATCGCTGGATGTCTTCACATGACCATACAGACGGCCGTTTTAATTGAAACACTTGTCGCTCTTGGGGCAGACGTAACATGGTCTTCTTGTAATATTTTCTCTACACAAGATCACGCTGCTGCTGCAATTGCTGCTGCAGGAATCCCTGTTTATGCTTGGAAAGGTATGAACGAAGAAGAATTTAACTGGTGTATCGAGCAATCGCTTTTCTTTGGAGAAGATCGCAAGCAGTTGAACATGATTCTTGATGATGGTGGTGATTTAACTAATATGGTTTTTGATGAGTTTCCAGAACTTGCAGCAGGAATCAATGGTCTTTCTGAAGAAACAACTACTGGGGTACACAGACTATACGAGCGTATGAAGAACGGTACTTTAGTAATGCCAGCTATCAATGTAAATGATTCTGTAACTAAATCTAAATTTGATAACAAATACGGTTGTCGGGAGAGCGCAGTAGATGCGGTACGTCGTGCAACAGACACTATGCTAGCTGGAAAGCGCGTCGTAGTATGTGGTTATGGAGATGTAGGTAAAGGAACTGCTGCTTCTTTCAGTGGTGCTGGATCTATTGTTACAGTAACTGAAGTGGACCCTATTTGTGCATTGCAAGCAGTAATGGACGGTTTTGAAGTAAAGTTGCTTGAAAACGTGGTAGGTAAAGCAGATATAGTAATTACCACTACAGGAAATAAAGACATTATACGTGGTGAGCACTTTGAAGCAATGCGCGATAAAGTGATTGTTTGTAATATTGGACACTTTGATAATGAAATTGATGTTTCTTACTTGAATACGCAGCACGGTAATACGAAGGTTGAAATCAAGCCGCAAGTTGATAAATACACAATTAATGGTAAGGACATAATTTTACTTGCTGAAGGTCGTTTGGTTAACTTAGGTTGTGCAACTGGTCATCCTAGTTTTGTAATGAGTAATTCATTTACAAACCAGACGCTGGCGCAAATGGAGCTTTGGAATAATAGAGACGCTTATGAAAATGAAGTGTATATGTTACCGAAGCATTTGGATGAAAAAGTAGCTGCGCTCCATTTAGAAAGAATGGGTGCTGAGCTTACTGAGTTAAGAAGCGATCAAGCTGATTATATAGGAGTAAAAATAGAAGGACCTTTCAAACCAGAATATTACAGATACTAAGAATTTGTGAAAATTCTTCTCTTTTTTTAAGATATAAAGAAAAATAGACTACCTTTTGATAATTGAATGAATTTATAATGAGTATGCTTTCGCGAAAGCGAGATTAAATAAAAAAAAATGGATATAATAAAAGACGCAAATGAATGGTTAGGTTCTTCGATGAGTAATATGTCGACAAGTGACAGAGTGCATTCATCGAGAAAAGCTAAAGAGCTTATTCTAGGCATCAACGAAGTTTACAAAGAAACTAAAGACGAGGAGTTAATGGATCTTATGAAGCTTCTAACAGTAAAGAAGCAAAAGATTGAGAAACGACTCAAAGGTATTAGAGTTTAATATTCTATGATAAGTGTTAGAAGTCCCGATGAAGTGTATGTAACATTTTATCGGGATTTTTTATGCGATACATTCAGTTTGATTTTTTTGTAAGTTGGACTGTATATTTTATTTTCATAAAAAAATCCTGTGTTATTCTTAATTTTAATTATATTTCACGCTAATTATCAGCCTAATGCGTATTCTAAATATTTTCTCACTCCTTTTCATTGCTTTTGTACTAACAGTTTCTTGTGAAAAGGATGACTATAGTCCCATAGAAAATCCTATTTCCCCAGTAATTGTAGACCTTGCCAGTGTACCATATGAAAAATTAAGCGATTACCAATTTTTCAAAGCGCCTTTGAATATGCTAGAGCCTGAACAAGGTGTCCTAGAATACTCCTTGATCAATAAATTATTTTCGGATTACTCTATTAAAAAAAGATTTGTTTGGATGCCAGAAGGAGAAAAAGCCACCTATGTGACAGATGACGCTTTGCTCAGTTTTCCAGTGGGTGCCGTACTCATAAAAAATTTCTATTATGACAATGTTTTACCCTCTAGAACAAGACGGATTATTGAAACACGGTTGTTATTTAAAAAGACCAGTGGATGGGAGTTTGCAGATTATGTTTGGAACGCTGCTCAGACGGAGGCTATACTTGATCTTGACGGTAGTTTTACTACAGTCGATTTTGAAAAGGATGGAATTCAACGTTCAGTAAACTACCGCATTCCCAATCTTTTGGAATGTCGTGTATGCCATAAAAGCGATGACACTTCTTTTCCTATTGGACCAAAGCCGCAAAATATGAATATGGTTATGAGCTATCTAGATGGCGAAAAGAACCAACTTGTTAAATGGCAAGAAGTCGGGTATCTGGAAGAGACAAATGCTACTGTTATAGCCCTACCTAATTGGAAAAACCCTAGTATATCCCTTAACAGCCGAGTGAGAAGTTATTTAGAAATTAATTGTGCTCATTGTCACAAAGATACCGGCCATTGTTCCTATCGGGATATAAGATTTGATTTTACAAGCTCTGGAACAGATGAGAATATAGGTGTTTGTGAGGAGCCCGATGAAGATTTAGGTAATGGATTAACCCATCTTATACGACCAGGTACGCCAGCAAGATCGACTTTGTATTATAGATTGAATACAAATAACGAATCAGAAAGAATGCCGCTGCTAGGTCGAACAGTAAAAGACGAAGAAGCAGTTCAACTTATTGAGGACTGGATAAATTCACTAAATTATAATTGTAACTAAATTTAATAAAAATGAAAAACAACTACATTTTATGTCTCTTAGCATTTCTAACATCCCTTGCGGTTTCTGCTCAAGACGGTAATAGTTGCTTAAATGCAATTCCAGTTACTAATTCATTCTATACTGTAGGTGTCGTCAATGGGGCTCAGACCAGCACTATTTGTACCACAAGCACAACAGACACAGCTAACAATGCAGAATGGTATGTTTATACAGCAGCTGCAAACTTTACGGTACAAATCACTTCTAATTTATCACAAAATGTAGGAGCTGATACGAGATTGCATGTGTATTCTGGAACGTGTGGATCGCTTAGTTGTGTTACTGGAAATGATGATGTATCTACTAATAATTTTACTTCAACAGCAACATTTGCTGCTACAGCTGGAGAGAGTTATTTAATTGCTTGGGACGATAGGTGGAGTGATGCTGGATTTGAATTTCAAATAAGTGTCACCACACCTACGCCACCTGCGGCATTTGCTTTTACCATTTCCAGTTTGACAACCGCAGGCGACAATCGTGCAACGGTAGATATGAACGGAGATGGACTCGATGACACGGTGAGTGTAGGTTCTAGTAACATTTCTATTAATTACCAAACGGCAACTGGTTTTAATAACGTTAATATAGCTACATCAAACGTGGTTAATAGACCCTTCTGGAGTCTTGCGGCTGCAGACTACGATGGAAACGGATTTACGGACCTTCTTTACGGAGGAGGAAGTGGGGTGACTTTTATGAAAGCTAATAATACAGGAACAGCATTCACAGAAATCTCAGGCAGTGAATATGTGTTTTCGCAAAGATCTAATTTTATCGACATCAATAACGACGGCCATTTAGATGCTTTTGTGTGTCACGATGTAGCGCCCAATGTGTATTACATAAACGATGGAAATGGAAATCTCAATTTCCATCAAGGTGCAGATCCCACAGGTGTATCAACTGGGCTAGGTCTTGTTACTAATGGTGGTAATTACGGTACCGTATGGATCGATTATGATAACGATAGAGATATGGACCTCTTTATAGCAAAATGCCGTGGAGGCAGTACCAATGCCAAAATTAATGAACTTCATCGAAATAACGGGGATGGAACATTTACAAACGTTGCAGCAATGCCAGGAGTAAACCTTGCAGATCCTATTCAAACCTGGTCTACCGCATGGGCTGATTATGATAATGATGGTGATATGGATCTTTTCATAGGAGCTAGTAGCTTCTCTAATGGTGGTCATAAAATGATGCAGAATAATGGCGATGGCACCTTTACAGATATTACTGCTACTATGGGTCCAGATATAGGCCAATTAGGAACCGATATTGAAAACGTTCCTGCAGATTTTAATAATGACGGCCACGTAGACATCTTAACCGATGGTAACATTATGGCAAATAATGGTGATGGAACGTTTACTAGGTACACGACAAATATACCAGCAAACGGAGCTATAGGTGATCTTAATAATGACGGATACCTTGATGTACTAAATGCTAATAATTTACATCTAAATGATGGAGGTACTAACAACTATTTAAAAATCAGGTTGGTAGGAACTCAGAGCAATATAAATGGTATAGGTGCACGCATAGAGGTAAATAGCTCCATTTTAGGTCCACAAATAAGAGAGATAAGAAGTGGTGAAGGATTTAGGTATATGGGTTCTCTTAATGCACATTTTGGAATGGCTTCAGATACTATTGTAGATATCGTAATTTACTGGCCATCGGGAGCTGTATCTACCTTAAATGGACAGATTATAAATCGCTTGATGACGATTACCGAGCCTAATACTACCGCAAGCCTAGTTGACTCTCAGGATGATGAACTTTTGATTTATCCAAATCCTGTAGAGACAACACTACATCTACAATTGCCTACATTTCATGAAAACATGACATATTCTGTTTTTGATATAAATGGAAGACGGGTATTAAATGCCCCGTTGACATCAAAAACAGTAGAAGTTGGGTCGCTTAATAAAGGTCTTTATTTTATTCGTATTCTTGATAATAATAGATTATTAGTGAAAAAGTTCTTCAAGAATTAGTGATCAGAATAGTTGTACAAGTGGAGATGAATAAATCCATTAGTTATTTGATTTTTATGCTTAATTTTAAGTCTTGATAGTCTTTAAAATAAATAAACTTTATAATCGTTATTTAAAACTAGGAGCAGCGCATGAAACACCTATTTGTCAGTATTTTCATTTTATTTTTTATAACTTCTTGTAACACAGATTTTCCTAAAAGAGAAGTGGAGACAGGTCATTTAAGAGGGTTTATTCAAGGTGGTAGTGCTTCGGGAGTTTATGGTAAAGCAGGTCTTAAAATCACTGGGGATTCTATCAAAATGAAAGATTGGCCTATTTCTAGGTTGGTGAATAGTCTCAATACATTAAGAGATACCTCTATAACAGACCAAACAAGCTTTGGTGACGTGTATACCATCGAGATAGCCAACACAGGAGGGTTGGACGAAGGTGCTTTTTGTGATTCTCTTATAGTGGAGCTAGGAAGAGCTAGACTGGCGAGGTGATACATTTTAGCATTCAGTTTTGAAAGAATACTGTCTGATCCCCTTTTTCGAGTAGAAGAATCTTTGTGATAGCGGCCATTCATTTTCCAAGAGGTCTCTTTAAAAGGTTAGATTCGATGTTTACTTTATATAAAATTTAAGCACACACCGCTGTGTTTACCCTAAAAGTGTAACAATCTTATGGTTTAGGACCTCAATGGGTTTATTATAATTAAACTTTCTAACTGGCATTTAATTTAGTAATCTTGTTACTTTTTTTTTATTCCCTTAGCTGTAACTTTCATAATATCCGTTTTCTTAGGGAAAAATCTTCTAATGACACAGATTCTATTTTCTACAGTTCCCTTATCCTTGCATGTCTAGGATCTAGTAAAATATGTTTTACGCTTAGGTATTTAGTTATTTTATAATGGAAAGCAAATTCTTTTCCATTGTCAAAAGTGATCGTTTATATTCATGAAGAGTTAAAATTGGTCTGCCTACTTTTCATTTTTTCAAAAACTTCGTCAGCATTCTTGCTATCTAATTTTTCAATCATGGTAAGTAGAGTCGTTCAATCAGTCATTACTAATAACGCTGATTTATGTTGTTTTCCATCATTAGGTTAATTTCTATATCTCCCGTACGAGATCGCTCTAAGACTATATCTGGGTGAAATTAGATACTAACCGCTGCTGTTATAGCACCCCTGTTGTCTCCTACGTTATAGCGCTTCTGTCTGCGATCGGTATGAGGTAAGTGTTTGTATAGACTTCTATACTCAGTGTGATAGCTATGATTACTGTTTTTGGCAGTCCAGATCCATTTATATATAGTCTTATGATTTACAAAGCTCTCCGTTTGTTTGGGTAACCTATCAGCTATGAGTTCATGATTCCACTTTTGGTTAATTAACAGTCCAGCTAGTCGCTTTTTTAAAGCATTTCTCAAAATCACTTGTTTTGCTTTACCAATGTAACGCAAGCCTGTTTTTTGGAGCATGTTATCCTATATACATATCTGCAGTTCTCCTGATGTGGTAACATTACGCGTGAGCTTTCCACTTATTGTACTTCGATGAACACCTATTTGATTGGTTATTTCTGTCCTTGACAATTCTATTATTAAATAAGCATTGTATTTGATATCTTTGAGCAAGGCAAAGTTGTTTCTAATTTTTCATGCAAGACAAATATGCCTTGAACTTGGAAAGTAAATAATTTAGTTAATTTAAATAGAAAGAACTTCACATTTTAAACTGCGATCTAAAATCTTTAATTTTGATATTAAAGATTCTGCTGAAGCACTAGTGCTTCTGGTATTAAAGTAGGTCAATATGAACACATAATGCCTTTAGATAGACCTAGTAACCTTACTAAATGATTTGAACTGAGATTTTTCAACTTTATCATATCAATGCGCTAACTTTAATCTGTTAACATTTTTCCGTGTATTTTTTTAAAAGATATAGCTTAATCCTTGTGCTAAATTGTGTGCTTTGTTGGTGGTTGGGTATAATTTGAATAGAATTTCAGCCATTTCTATTTGTTTTATTGTCTATTTTGTTTTTGATTTGAATAATAAATATCTGCTTCTAGCGAGTAGTTGTTTCTGCGTATTTCCATTGCCTAGAAGCTCATACTCATATAAATTTCTTGGCTGCCTAGCCTTTAATATATCAATATTTTCCTACTCTATGGTTTTTCACCTTAATCTTACATGCTCTTTTTGTACTACTTCTGAGGCTAATTTTTGAACATGAAACTATCGACAACTATTTCTGTTTTAGGAAAACATTTTTTAACAATTAAATTCATGCTCCCGTCCATATCAAATGTAAGTTCTTCTTCGATAATTCCCCTTTCTAGAGGGGTTTATGGTTTATACTAATTACATCAATAGACCTGGTTCCCTTTACAATAGCAACTATACTAACTTTTTCTACCCTGAGCATTCTTGTTGTTGAATATGTTATATAGCTTACCATTAGATAAATAGGTTATGTTCAGACTTAAATAAGTGCCGATTTTCTACATGTTCCTGTTGTATCCAATCTTTAAAATCGCTAAAATGGTTTTTGTAATGATAGTCAAGAACCCTATCATTGATTTTATAATATTATCAAAAACGTTGGGCACTTACAGCATTGGTATCAAAAGATACCTTTTAAAAAAGAGGCAGCTCCGCGTTGGTAAATCATTTGCAATTAAATCCCAATTTCTTTTTACCATCCTACCTGTATCTAAAAGCGTCCAGCGTCTGCGTTCTATGTCCTGTAATACAGATTTTCCTCTGAGTGGAAAATTCTCAATTATTATTTTAGAAGAGAAACTTTCGGAAAGAGAGAGTTCCGATTCATATTCTTGGGGTAGTGTATTATTCTCATCCGAATAGAAATGAATCTTATCCTGAAAAGACTCATGCTTTGTAATATCAAAGTATTCTAAGGTGCCTACTGTCAATAAATAAATCTAAACTTAAATTCTATATATTTTACAAGACTAGGATAAACGAATTCCCCTAAAATAATTATTGACCCACAATTATGATTTGAACATATTTAATACTGTAAAAATGATTAATTGGTAATTTTCAAATTTAAATGCCAAAATGAAGTGTCCAAATCGTGTTGGCAAAACAAAGAATATCATAATTTACAAATGAGTCTTTAAAGACATACTGTCTGCTAGGCATCCATTTCAAAAAGGCACAGACATTCATGTGGTATTGTTTTTTCTTTTGGTATACCATATATTGGCAACGTGTTGCATTTCAGCTTTTACGGTTTTTACCTTGTGGGCAATATAAATATATTAGTCGTTCCTGATAATAATTTAAGCAAGCACAAAAAAACAGTACTGTTTTCGTTGATGCTAAAATATCAACTGTTTTATCGATCTGCATCAGAAATTTATCTAAATAGTTATATCTTAATCTCGCACTTATTTTTTGACTTCAATAGGTTAAGGATTTATTTCAATAAATAAAATTCTTTAGTAATCGGGTATTTAGAATTGTATCAACATTGTACTAAAAATATAAACCGCTTTTTGTTCATATTGATAGGAGTATTAAATTTTATAGAATGTCAACGAGGTATGGATTAATAAATGATTTGTCAAGAATGTTAGGAATTAGTCAAACATTTAAATATTTGTTAGTTTGACATTAAGCAGTTTATTAATGTTTGTTCGTTACAGTTATTTAATAAAGGGTTTATTTGATGATGTTGATGTATAGTTTCTAGGTACTCTGATTTAGTTTTATATTGATTTCAAAAATAGTCAACTGATTATCAAGGTTTAGTAATAAAGCTATATTTTTT
>Ga0222644_1000046_pt1 | contig 70821 bp, 63 predicted proteins | sample AntAcemetagen291_FD_179800 | JGI IMG/M metagenome (GOLD analysis project Ga0222644, IMG submission 179800) | Saline water microbial communities from Ace Lake, Antarctica - #291 | ecosystem: Environmental > Aquatic > Non-marine Saline and Alkaline > Saline | place: Antarctica: Ace Lake...
AGCAGCTTTAGAGAAAGATTCTGACGACCCATGCTGGAAGGGTTATGTCCAGATTGGCATGAAGAAGGGCAAAGGCGGGGACATGGTTCCTAACTGTGTGCCAATGGATGCATCCTCAGAGAACTTTGTAGATGGCCCAGACACTTTGGTTAGCTCTGCTGAAATTGGGCTTACTTTATCCATGTACAACTCTCAGGTTGGAGAGTCAAGACACGTAGACTTTATGTCTGCGTTTATGGTTGCCGCTTATGCTCACAACAAGTACATCGACCAGGACAGCTTCACCGCTGGGAATTCAATACGTCTGGCACTAAATGGATTTTTAGAGGCAGCAGCATTTGGCGTCAGCTCAGAATATGAGCTTGGCCCAGAGTATGTTGACTACCTCCCAACCGGACACCCGTCCAGAGGCTTAACTGCATCAGCAACATGGATCGCAGGAGCCCCTGAAATATCCCCCTCATCCGCAGATGCAATAATTGCGTCTGTCAACTCACAGGCGGATATGGTCACTCAAACGCACGCGAAAGTACGACTTTCACACCTACTACAGACAGGTGCTTTATCCGAGACTACTGTCTCGTTTATAGAGCAAGTACTACCTAACAACTAAGTTTATCTCAATTAGGGTAAAATTTAGCTAAGCCTATATTTAGAGGATTTTAATGTCTTACCTTCGTACGATTCTTGCAGACGGAAATTCATCCGCTGCGCGCCGCGCTAGAGTCAAACTCCAGCCTCGTGATAAAAAAGGCCGTTGGGTAATTACTGGTGCCCGTCTATTTGCCGGACTGAGTCTGCCTGATGGCACATCTACAAATGTACGCGGTCGCGCAATCGGTGGTACCGACACCTCTGGCGAGATCCGCATGTTGGCCGGCGAGGGCTATGAAGAATACGGCATAGAAGATAACACGGTTCTAACCGTTAAGTCCTCTAACGCTGAGCTTTACGTTGCAAACATCGATAAAGACTTCCTTCGCAAGAAGGGCATAAACCCAGACCTACAGGCAGACTTACCAGCAGACCTGGCTAATATGCCTCAGACTCTAGAGCAGATGTCTCCAGAGAAGGCTGACGAGCTTGACATTGATCTAGCCACTAACGGGCTCACCGATGATGAAGACTCCGATCGTAAGGCAGATCGTGACGCAGAGCCTGTCGCAAAGCTTGCACCTGCTGTCGCTGAAAGAGCTAAGACCGGAGATGATGTATCCGACATCATTGACGAGGTAAGCTCCGACGAGCCATCCGGAGAAGACAACGCTGACACTGCAGCTAAAAAGATTATGGAAGACGTGGCATACGGGGACGACCTCGGTGACCCCGAGTCATACTTAGAGGATACAAAAGAACCTGACGTCCTGGACTCCTCGAGAGCGCCAGATGGCACCCTTTTGAAATTCCCAGAAGAGCTTCGTCGTGGAGATGTTGTTCGTGACGATAAGGGTAATGAGCTCGGTGTGGTTGTCAGCAATCCTAAAAAAGATGCTGCAGGCAATTACGAGTTTAAGGTTCAAAGAGCAGATGGTAGCATCGCTCTAGGTAGACTCGGTAAAAACTCCGAGATGTATGTTGACAAGAAGCGTCGAAGCGACAACGAGCTCCCTTCTGCCGATTCCCCAGTAACTCCTTCAAAGCCAGAAGCTGACGCAACTCCGGAGGAAACTCCAGAAGTCGCTCCTGACCCAGTACCAGAAGTAGTACCAGAAGTAGTACCAGAAGTAGTTCCAGAGCAAGCACCAGGTAAGGATACAACTCCTGAGCCAGAAGCCCCAGAACCAAAAGTAACCCCTCGTGCAGGTATCCGCCGCAAGGATGACGGCAAGAACATTACGCAGCAAGTGTTTAGCGAGGATGAGCTTACAGAGCTTAGAAATAGTCCCCTGGAGAATCTTGTAGACGACGAGGGTAAGCCAGTCGTAGAATTTAACAGCAAGGGCAAGGCAACAGGAGTAAAAGACCCTAACGCTATGATCAACTTTCTAGCGAACGCCTATAAAGGCTCTAAGTTTAATGACCAGGATCAGCTAGTGCTTATGCGTGAGCGCAGTAAAGTTGGTGGACGGGATGTAACCTGGGAGATGCGCGCAGCCACAACTGGTGACAAGAAAGTCAAGTACATCCTAAACTTTAAAGACAACGTTAACGGTGAAGAGAAGACCCTGCTCCACTATGACGGCCGCGACACTATGACCTCCTTGTTCGGGAAAACAAACGGACCGCAAATGATGGCAAGCATCATTCGTGGTGAAACCGAACGTAAGACCATGAGGTTCGCCACTTCCCCTGAGATGAACCCTATTGATAATGTCAACTACTTTGAACTTCAGGGTCGCGCAAAAACTATCGAGGCCCACACTAACGAATATGCGTCAGGTGTAAGCGCTAGCTATAATCCAAAAGATGGTACTCGCTTGAGGGCCGAAGTTTTGCCAGTCATAGATGCATTTATAGCAGGGGACAACCAAGCCACACTCGAAAGACTAAGAGCGGTGTTCGGTAGGCTACCTATGGACAGAGCTACCCATGAGGTCGCTATGGGAGCTGTTAGATCCCTATTCGCTGGAAGGTTCAGTACTCAAAAAGAAGCTCAGCAATTTAGCGGTATGGTTTCGTCTGTATCTTCCTCGATACGGAGGCAACAATTTGATAACCCCGAAGCTAGAGAGAGTCCGCGAACTTCGATTGACGGACTAAACTCCGTAGAAGTTGGAATGGTTGTAGAGTACAAGAATAATATCGATGAGATTTCCATAATTCGTGTTACTGGACTAGAAAAAGTCAACACTGCAAGGCCGGCACAGAGTGAAGACTCGTTTTCCTATGGTGATTACGTAACTATTATTGGCGGGGACGGCAAGAGGAGCTCCCTGCCAACCAGCGCGCTCAGGATTCTAAAAGATCAAAACACTGAGCTTACAGACTTTAAGGGACGCGCAGCAGGGGAGAAGCTTCGCGAATTCCGTGGGATCTACACCCCTACGACTCTGAGATTCCCTAACCAGCCAAATCTTCCAGACGCAACAGGTAATACTCAAGATCTAACCCCTGGAGATAGCTTCTACGGCGTAGGTGGAAACAAACTAGGTCAAGTTGTTGAAGTCGTCCCTGTTAAAGGTAAAGACGGCGCTGATGGATTTGGTGTCATGTATGTCGACAAAGACGGGGCAGTCACTACTGTAGCTGTCGCATCAGGGCAAACTCGTGGACCTAAGGTAGTGCTTAACACTCCTAACATCCGAGAGACCGAAGAGGATGCACGTACTTTTGAAGGAGAGTCAGATCCTAACTTTGACTTGGACCCAGTTGAGTTCTCAACGGATCCTGCAACGGTTGAGAAGCCAAAAACGGTATCTCTAGAGTTTACGCTTCCTAAAGGCGCTAAGCGCAATGAGGAGACACAGCTAAATCTCAACCAGGAGATTCAAGTAGAGCTAGACGCTATGGCTGCTGGTCTAGCAGATAAGGCCCCAGAGGGATGGTCTTACGATCCAGCCTCATTCTCAGCAAAGTCCTACCTCAATACGAAAACTTATGACAACTTAGTTGCAAAAGCTAGAGAAGAGTACCCAGACCTATCTGAAGCAGAAATTAAAACTCTACTCGAGCTACGTCGCGCAAAGAGTTCCGGGTTCTTTCTGAAGAGCAAGCAGCAGATTATCAACCAGATCACTCAAGAGCCAGCCACCTACACCAGAGAAGACGGCGCTCTTCGTACCGTTCAGTTTGACGTGGCTAAAGGTGAAGGTAATCTACTAGACCTTGGTGTGTCTCAGGGGAATCTCTCTAAATACTTCAAATCATTTGGTGACATAGAGAAGTTTGCAGCAACCGCTACCCTAGAGGGCTTTAACCCAGATCTTCATTCAATCCGGATAGCGTCTACAAAAGAGCAATTCCTCGCTTTGTACCAGAGTGCAGCTCGAGGCATGAGTAATAACTCTCCGAGAGAGATCAAGGACAATGTCCTTGGCGTAAATATATCCTTCTTAGGCGAGGAGCCAATTAGCATTTTAGTCAATAACGGACTACTAGAGGCTGGCGGAGCTCCAGAGGGCTTTGACAACCCAATCGGCGACACGGTTACTCACGAGTTTGGCCACACTGTTCACCGATCCCTAGGCGGTAAGTTTGGGCCTGGCAGCTATTCAGACTCTTTTGGCGAGTTTATAACAAAGTATGGTAACACTTCAATTCAAGAGCACTTTGCAGAGTCTTTTGCTAAATACATACAAACCGGGCAAGCAAGCTCTATATTCTTAGAGTATCTACAGTCCGCTGGTATACTTTCAGATGTAAATTAAGGTAGGATATAGATATGGCTGAAAAGAAAAGAAAACACATCATCGAAATGATCATTGACAAGACTGACGGCTCTACAACCGAAACGATTGACTTAGATGAACTAAACATTGAAGACATTGAAGCAATGGCCTCGACATTCCCTGGTCTTCAAGAGTACTATCAGGCCCGTCTACTAGACGAAGAGAACTAATAAACTATACCAGCATGCTAGAATGGTACTTGATATCTTCTAGCCTAGAGTAGGATACCCATGGCTAACGCCGAAAGTTTTGATCTTGATTCAGTGGTCACCTTATACTGCTACGTCAATGACTCCAAAGGAAAAGTAGAAGCACTAGCTCTTTACGGTATAACCGGGCTCTTTTTCCGCAGGGATACCGACTGGTTCCCTATCGACAGAACAGATAAAGACCTGATTGATTACCTAAACAGCGGTAACTACTCGGCTTATAGAATCGACTGGGAAGAACTAACTGAGATGCCAGACCCTGCAGACAAGAGAGCATGGGAGCACACCTTAGTGAATCAATGGGATGACGGCGAAGATATTTTGGTCGCAGACTTAGAAGAATATGGACATCTAATCGGAACAGGACCCGTGGCAGATCGAAGCGATGTTGCAAGTTCGAACGAAGGCTAAAAACATATGACCGAACTAATTGCAGTTTCCGGTAAGCTGGCACTATTTTCTAATGGTGTCCGGGCTGTAGTTATTGATACAACCTTAAACCTCGCTTATGATGTAGCTGACTCTAAATCTTATGAGCTAAGCTCTCCGTGGGAAGCTACCAAGGATCACGCCTCGGATGGGACTGTTGCAGCGGCAGAGCTCTTTCTCACCGGTGAGCAAAATGCACTACTTGCCGGGGCACAAAGAATGTACACCATTCCTGGCGGCGTTCAAGCAGAAGCTAAAAAAGCCTTAGAATGGCGTAAAGAGCACAAGCGTGGTGGCACTCCAGTAGGACTTAATACTGCGCGCACCCTTGCTGCCGGTGGCCAGATTGGCATCAAGAAGATTAGCCATGTAGCTAAATACTTCCCCCGTCACGAAGTTGACAAAAAAGCAAAAGGCTATGAGCGCGGAGAAGATGGATTCCCATCTAACGGCCGTATTGCTTGGGCACTTTGGGGTGGAGATGCTGCACAGCGCTGGGCATCTACAATAGTAGAACGAGAAGAGAAGAAGGCCATAGCAGCAGGCGGGGCCTACGGCTTTGTGGACAGCTACCAAACTGAGTATTCTGCAGACGAATACAGGTCAGACCTAAATGCCTTTAAAGTTGCTCACGAGTTAGACCCGTTTGTTGGCCCAGAATTTATGGTTCGGATCTGCCTTAGCGATTCCGGAATAGACCGATTGTATAAGATCGAGATCGATGGCCAGGTTTACGTTTGGGACGGCTCATCGTGGGATGACATGGGTCATGTCGATGGTGATGTCTACTCCTACGATAAGTCACTAGACGACCCATCCGAAATCTCGGTAAAAGATTACGTGCTGGTTGATCCAGCATCTGCCGTTGTCATATCTGCGTTCCTACAAGAGCGTCCATTCCAGCCAGTACGATTAGAAGAGATCGACCCCGAGGAGACTCGTCTTGTTTCCGCTGGTCTGGCTGAAGAAGACTTTGACGTTATTGATCGAGTAATGCAATCTGCAGGAGAGCCTATCCGGGCTGCAGGCACCACAGACTCTGCTGCTCCAACTAATCAGGACGGTAACTACACTCCTGAAGAGCGTTCAAGTATTGCAAATAGCCAGCCACGTGATGCTGGCGGCAAGTTCCTCTCAGTCGGTGCAAGGACCGTAGTTGCAGGCGATAAGGCTCGCGGCTCTGGCGAAATAACTAAGATCAATACCGCAACAGGGAAAGTGACTGTAAGACTTGACACCGGAAAATCCATAGAGGTTGACGCAAAGTACACTCAAGGTGAGGAAGACTTTGACGGCCCCTCTGTTGTACCGGGATCGCAAATGAGCCCCCCCATGGACTTTTCTGGGATACTGGCAGAGCCACGTACTCCTAGAAACTCCCCTATCGCGCAGTTGCCTGGAACGCTTCCTCAAATGACTGATAGCGACTTAGAGTTGCTTATTAGGGATTTCCCAGCTTATGTAAAAAAGATGAGAGCGTCCTACAAGACATATGATGACAGCCCTAAGGGCTTAAAGGCATATGACAAAAAGCTTGTAAAAGAACGCCACGGAATTAATGCCGCGGCAGCTAAAGAAGAAGACGACTCCATCAATGAGCCTTCTGACTCCGATGTCCCTGCTAAGTATCTAGCCATCGTATCTCCAGAAGACCACGGTGCTGTTATGGATGTCGTTGCAATCGTCCCCGACTCTAAAAGTGGCTCTACTCCAACCCTCTACGAGCGTAGAGGCGGCGAGTGGATAGAGAACGAGCAGATCCTGTTAGACCTCAAGTCTGTTGCCGCTCCTCCGGTAGTAGAGCTAGACGATCAAGAGGTTTTAAACGATGTATTGACCCAAGCCGATGAGACGGTCGTTACTGCTGCAGCATATGAGTTCTCTATCTTTTGGGAGAAAGTAGTAGAGCCGCTGCTTGCAGCTGGTGGTGCTGACCGTAACCGTGGTAATGCAGATGCACTTCGTCGATACTGGACCAAAGGTAAAGGCGCAGCAAAGATCCGCTGGGGCACTCCCGGCGACTGGACTCGCTGTGTTCGCAACCTCTCCAAGTACATGGGCCCACGCGCGAAGGGCTACTGCCAGCTTCGCCACAAGGAAGTAACCGGTGTCTACACCGGTAGCAAGAAAAACCCAGGTCGCAAGAAGGGTGTTAATGCCTCCTCAAACTTGTTCACATCCGAAGCAGAATTTGACTCTGCCATGCTAAAAACTGCTGAGCTACACGCTAAAGCAGCCGACGCACGCGAGAAAGTTGCCTTAGTAGCTTCAGCTTCGCGTTCAGAGCAAGGTTCATCATTTTTGATCCCGATGCTAGTGCCGGAAGATTTAGAGTCTGGCGATGGTCGTAAATTTGTAGACGGGGCAATCACGCTGCGTGACCTACCTCTACCGCTTCTTTGGCAGATTAAGACCGGTGCAGGTCACGACGGATCTGTAGTTGTGGGACGAATCGACACCATTGAGCGTATTGACGGGGGTCTCGGCAATGCCACTGGTGTCTTTGATAATGGACCTTACGGCCGTGAAGCTCAGAGGTTAGTAGAAAATGGCTTCCTACGAGGAGTTTCTGTGGACCTTGACAAGTTTGAGGCAAAAGAAGAAAAGCAGCCTAAACCAGAACTGGAAGATGGTTCCGCAGACGAGGCAGGCGATGAGATGGGCAAGGACAAGCTAACCATCAATAAGGCCCGTATTATGGCTGCTACAATTGTAGCTAAGCCCGCATTCCAGGAATGCACTATTGTAATTACTAACTCGGGGGACCAGGAGGACTACGTGACCCCAGAAGACGGCGTTTACGAAGAATGCATCGATGGCCTTTGCGACCTTGAGCCAATTATGGCTTCCGGGTATCTAGAATCTGAGATACCAATGGCTCCTCCTTCTGAATGGTTTGAGAACCCTGACCTCAAAGGTCCTACGCCTCTAACTGTAGACAAGAACGGCCGTGTATACGGCCACATTGCTGCATGGAATGTTAGCCACATCGGGCTACCACGTTCAACTAAGCCTCCTCGCTCACGTAGTAAGTACGCATACTTCAACACTGGAGTAGTGCACACTGCAGAGGGAACTGATGCCACTGTTGGTCAGTTAACTCTTGCTGGTGGGCACGCTCCGCTAAATGCTAGTGCTGCTGCGGCTGCCAAGCACTACGATGACACGGCTTCGGCTATTGCAGATGTCCATGCTGGTGAAGACCAGTTTGGTATATGGGTTGCAGGCTGTTTGCGTCCAGACGCAAATGAAATGCAGGTACGTGCACTTCGCGCATCTGCCCCATCCGGAGACTGGCGTCCAATTGAAGGCTCATTAGAGTTAGTTGCTGTCTGCCAGGTAAATGTGCCAGGCTTCCCAACTGCTCGTGCAATGATCGCAGGCGGAAAGATGTTGGCACTAGTTGCCGCTGGAGCTAGCCACATGGCTGTGCTAAAGAGTGAAGCAGTGCAAGCACTAGCCCACAAGGCAGTGACTCTAGGCCAACTTGCCTTAACTGCGCCAGACCTAAAGATCCGTGTCAGGGAAGCAAAGAAGTCTCTTCGCGCAGCAAATCTTCAATCACTTACTGCTAGTGCGGCTAACATGCGTGAGAGCGCTCTGACCGCGGCCGCTGTCGCAGAGTTAGCCAAAATCTCGGACGACGAGAGAATGGAACTCGCCAAGAAGGGCCACGCAATGGAAGACGGCGCGTACCCAATCCGCGACGAGTCCGACTTGCGCAATGCTATTCAGGCGTACGGACGAGCAAAATCTTCCGAAAGACGAGCTGTCCGCAAGCACATCACTAAGCGTGCACGAGCACTTAAGAAGTATGACCTTGTGCCTCAACAGTGGAAGAACGCAAACTCCATGGAAGCGGCCGAAAGAGTAGCATCCATGCGCGAAGCTATAACTGCTGCAGCCAATGTGGATTGCGACTGTGAACTAACTGCATCTGCATCAACGGAATTTGCTGAAGGTGATAAAGATGAAATCTCTGACACTGATTTGAAGAAGCTGAAGGATGCCAAGTCTGAGTCTGACAAGCAAACCGAAGAAGAGATTAAAGCTGCCGAGGATGTAAAGGCAAACAAGGGAACACCCTCTAAAGATGAAGACGGAGATCCTAAGTACGTTTCTGGTGTAAACCAGCCACGCGATGCAAAAGGTAAGTATCGTACTGTTCTAGCCCGCCTAAAGCAGAACCTAGGTGTTGCAGGTCTGGCAAAAGCATTGAAAAAGGCTGAAGATGCTGAGAACCTAGACTTTGCTGGTGACTATAAGGCTTCTGCGGACGCAAGCGGCGAGCTGATCGGTATGATCGACCGTATTGACTCTAAGGCGCTTAACCCAGAGGCTCTGGAGAATGTCCGTGCAACTGCCGGAGAGCTGGGCAAGGTTATCTCTAATCTCCCCCTCCCCTTTGGCCAGGATGCAGAAAAATTAAAATTTAGCGATCTACCGTCTGGACTCAAGGACCTCATTGGTTCAATGATTACTCGTGTCGAGGCAAAAATCGGTAAAAAGGATGCAGATATTGCTACGCAAAGTCTGAGATCCTACATCTCGGGTGCAGATTTGTACTCTCAGGGAGAGGTTCAATCTGAGATGAGCAAGCTGCTTCGACTCCTTACCTAAAAAGTAGGGTAAAATTATCCCTAGGTAGAGCGCCTTTCGTTTATTCGATGAGTCCCTCGGCCTTGACTGTAAAATCAGTGAGTGGAAAACAACCACTCAAAAACTAACTGGCCTAGGAGGTACAGTGTACGACCAAATTAAAACTCAGCTAGATACTATCGCTGAGCTAGGTGACGATCAAGTCGCCGAGCTTCAGGCAGAGATTATCTCGCAGTTTGAAATGGTTGAGGGTGAAGACCCGACTCCTGAGACAGTTGATGCTATGACGTTACTAGCTGACTCGCTAGACATGGTACGCGGTGAGCTTTCTAACCGCGAGGCGCAGGCTCTTGAGCTTACATCTCGCGCAGCAGAAGCTACCGCTCGTGTTAAGGGTGAAGCAGATGACGCGGAAGAGGAAATGGCTATGACCGAAGACGACGCTCCTATGGAAGAAGCCCCAGCAGAGGAAACTCCAGCTGAGGAAGAGACCGAAGAAGTAGAAGCAGAAGAACTGCCAACTGAAGAAGAAGAAGAGAAGGAAGAAGAGGAAATGTCGATTCAGGCATCCGCTTCTGACGAGCTTGCTTCTGAAGAAGTTGCTGGTGACGCTGTTGTCGAGGTTACCGAGGTTGCAGAACTTTCTGCAGAAGAAGTAACCGAAAAAGTCGAAACTCCAGCTGCTGAAGCTGAACTCGCTACCGAAGAAGTTGTTGAGGAAGTTGCTGATGCAACCGAGCTTTCAACTGAAGAAGTAGTAGAAGTCGCTGACGCGGAGGATACTGTAGCTGAGGCTGCAGTTAAAACCGAAGCTGCTGTTGAGGAAATCGCTGAAGTTGAGACCGAAGGTACTGCAGAGCTTTCTGCAGTAGACGAGGCTTCAACCGAAGAGGTTACCGAAGCAATCGAGGACGCCACAATTCAAGCATCAACCGCTCAGGTAGACGGTTCTGAACTATCAACCACAACTGGAAAAGACACAGAGCTTTCTTCAGACGAAATCATTGAAACATCAACAGCTCTCGTAGAAGAGCAGAAGGAGCAGGCAGTGACTGCTGCAGCTGAACAGCCTTTCGAGGCCCCAGCCGACCGTCAACCTGTAGTTCAGGAATCTCTAGCACCAGTAGTAGCAATTACTGCCGGCGCTGACATCCCTGGCTACACCGCGGGAAGCACAATTGAAGACATGTCTGAGCTATCTCAGGCCATGGAGAAGAGACTACACTCTCTTCGCCGTGTAAACGGTGGCGACGGAGAGCAGCACATTGTTGCGTCTTTCTCAACCACATACGCTGAGGATCGCTTCCTTGGTACCGACGCTGAGTCCAACTCGGCCAAGATTGAAGCACTATCAGCCCAGGCACTTGTTGCTTCTGGTGGACATGGTGCTCCAGTTGAGACCAAGTATGACATCTTCGGCCTAGGTTCAACCACTAACCGTCCAGTACGTGACTCACTTCCAAAGTTCCAGGCAGACCGTGGCGGTATCCGCTTCGTAACTGCTCCGAGCTTTGCATCGGGTGACTACGCTGACGCTGTTGGTGTATGGACTGCTGCTGTTGACGCTGCTCCAGGTGCCGCAACAAAGGAAAGCCTAACGGTTGTTGCTGCTGCAGAAAACACCGCAGTAACTGACGCTGTAACACTACAGCTACAGTTCGGTAACCTAATGACCCGTGCGTACCCAGAGTTGATTGCTCGTCACAACGAGCTAGCTCTAGTTGCACACGCTCGTGCAGGTGAAGTTGACCTACTAACCAAGATTGCTGCAGCATCAACTGCAGTTACTTCCGGAACCATCCTTGGTTTTGGTCGCGACTTCTTGGTATCAGTACGTAAGGCAGCTGTTGCTTACCGTTCACGTCACCGCATTGCTCAGACCACTACGCTAAAAGCTCTTATCCCAGACTGGGTATACGATGCTATGGCTTCTGACCTTGCAGTTTCAATGCCCGGAGACAGCACCCTAGCTGTTGGCCGTGCAGAGATCGAAGGCTACCTATCTGGTTCAAACGTAACTCTAGTCGGTTCACCTGACATGACTTACTTTGGTGCTCAGGGTGCAGCTGCACTTCTTGAGTTCCCAGATAGCTTCGACTGGTTCCTATTCGCTGAAGGAACATTCTTGTTCCTAGACGGTGGATCACTGGACCTAGGTATTATCCGTGACTCGTCACTAGTTGGAACCAACGATTACAAGATGTTCGTTGAGACCTTCGAGGGCGTTGCCAAGGTTGGTATCGAATCTCTAAAGATCACTCAGACCGTTAACATTAACGGTTCGGCTGCTGCATTGCGCGACACCCTAGGTGGCGTAGCTGCATCAACCATCGAGCTCTAAATATAACTAAATAGGGCGGCTCCCCGGGCTTCGGCTCGGGGGGCTCCCACCCCCTAAATAATTTTAAATTAAGGATTTTAAATGGCTTTCTCAAAGACAGGCGTAGTATCGGCACCTGCAATCGTGCCGTCCGCCTTTGGTCTACTTGCTGTTGTTAAGCCAGAGAACGCTCCAGGAGAGGACCAGTGGGTCCGAGGTTTTGCCCAAGAATGGGAAACCACCGTGCAGGAGCTCAAAAACTGGGATGACACAGACAATACTAACGGATCTGTAGTTACCGGCGGGGTTATCAACTACTACGATGACATCAAGCCCTTCTTCATTGAATTGACCGAGACACGCTCGGGACTAAGTTTTAACGCTATTGACCGAATTGCTAGACTATCTCGTCAGATTGAAGGCATGAGCCAGAAATCTATAGAGACAGAGCTTTGGGATGGTGTGGTTCGAAAAGGCGAGAGTCACGACAATAAAGCCCTGTCTGATGCTGGAACTACTTTGGTTAACAGCGGAACAGCTCTAGGTGTCATATTGGCAATCGCTGAGCTGGAGCGCTCAATGGCGGTTGCTTCAAATGCCGGTGAGCTTGGAGTAATCCACATGACCAGCGATGTAGCTTCGCTTCTAAATAATAGATTAGAGACGTCAAAAGACGGAACTCTTGTCACTAGGCTTGGCACCCCTGTAGTTGTAGGTGCAGGCTATTCAGGTAGTGGCCCAACTGGTGTAACTGGTGCTGCTGCATCAGCCACCAACAAATGGATTTATGGCACAGGTGCTGTCAAGGTTTACCTTGGCGACGTTGATGTCGTAAACGACAATCTAGCGCAAGCTTATGACGTGTCGGGCAATAAAAATGACATGCGTATCAAAGCAATTCGCCCAGCTGCGGTTTACTTTGACACATCCATCCATCTAGCTGTCAGAGTCGATCTAACAGCTTAATCAAGAAATAAGGAGAATAGCTTATGGCTACTCAAGAATATGCAGCCAGCATTCAGGGTGTGTCAATTCGTGTCACACGCCTAGATGCTGCTGGAAACCTTATGACCGGCGAGCAGGACAGCTACACTACCTCGGCTTTCATGAGAGTTTCCTTTACACCAGAGTACGAAGAAGGCGATGAGATCACCGAAAAGGGCGCTAATGGCGTTGTTTGCGTGACCTACAAGGCTCCTGACACTCTAAAGCGGATTACCATGGAACTTGCTATCTGCGAGCCAGACCCAGAGCTATCAGCTCTAATTTCTGGTGGACTATTGCTACGCAAGAACCTAGGCACTGTTGCAGACCCAAACAACAAGTCAATCGGTTGGGCCGCTCCTGGTGTTGGTGACGATCCTGCTGGAAATGGCGTTGCCATTGAAGCATGGTCACACGCGGTTAAAGATGGAAAGCGTTCTGGCGTTCTTCCTTACTTCTACTGGGTCTTCCCGTACGTCAAGATGCGTCAGTCTGGCGACCGTGTTATCGAAAACGGTCTGATGGCTAACACTTTCGAGGGCTATGGTCTAGGGAACGAGAACTTCAAGTCAGGTATCGACGGCCGCTGGGAGTTCCCAGTTGCTGCAGAGCGTCCATACGCTTATGCACGTTCTGACTGGGCTCCAACCGGACTATCTGGATTCTACACTTGGACTGACAACGCAACTGACCAGGTAGTATTTACCTCGTCTAGTGCCACATCGCCAAGTGCTATCACAGTTGACAGCTTCCTTGCAACTCTAGCTGACACAACTGCGAGCCTAACCTTCAGCGCTCCACCTCTAGTGGAGATTGGCGATGTTATCTCAGTTCAGAATGTTGGGTCACTATTCAATGGTGACAAGACTGTTTCTGGAGTATCAGGTAACGTTGTTAGCTTCGTAAATGCATCAATCACCCAGGACATTACAAGCACAACTGTCTCCCGTGGTGCTCGTGTGACCGTAGTCAATTCTAAGACTGAGAGCTACCCAGCTCCAGTTGCAGTGACTAGCATGACAACTGGTGGCGTAGACTACAACGTCCCAGGTGCAACCGGTTACAACGCTGACAGTGCAATTGACAACATCATTGCATCGAACGAGAACCCTAGTTAATAATAGTTAACAAGAACGGGTGGCGGCTTGAGCAAACTAGCTTAGGCTACCACCCGTTAAACTTTATCTAAGAGGTAATAAATATGGCAAGCAACCTTTGGGTACTCCCAGAAGATATGGGAGATTTCTCCTACACTGAGTACAGCTTAGAGGCTGCTCAGACTGCGTCGAATCTACTCTGGGCAATGTCCGGTCGTAAGTACATGGGCGAGTCTATAGTCACCGAGCGCTATACATGTACTCTAAGAAATAACCGCATGGGGCCATCCAGTACAACAACTTCCCCTGCTCTTTTTAACGGAGAGGTATACAATATCGCTTCAGGAGACTATAGCGAGTACTCGGAGTTAACTGCAGATGGAATGTCTCCAGAGTCCCGCCTAAAGCTACGCGGCCGTCCCGTGACTAGAATAATCTCTATTAGAAATTCGACGGGAAAAATTCTTGACCCTTCTGGGTACTACCTAGTAGATCATTCCACTATACACATAAAGGCCGGGACTCCCTGGACCCCTTGTAATGTAGAAATTACTTACGCTTACGGCATGCCAGTCCCGACTGCCGGAAAAATGGCTGCTCGTAAACTAGCGATTGAGTTTGCCAGATTGTGGTCAGGCGACGAAGGGTGCGAGCTACCTCAGCGCGTCACTTCTGTATCCCGCCAGGGCGTTTCCTATACAATCTTGGATAATCAAGAGTTCATTGACGAGCTGCGTACAGGGTTGTACGAAATTGACTTGTTCCTAAAGGTCACCAATCCAGATAATGCTCGTCGCAAATCCAAAGTGTTTTCGGTTGATAGACCTCGTGCTCGTAAGTATGTAGCTAAGCCGCTAAAGCAGGCAGCAGACCCCGAGTTTGATCTCTCAATGAGTGCCACCGCTCAGACCGCTTCAGTTAGCTGGTCTTCCGCTGGCAGTGGGGCAGATCTGAGTAATTTTTTCCCCGCATCCGGGTGGTCGCCAGTTGTTAATCTTAGAAATTACGGAGCCACTAAATCATCTCCTATCGATGGCAACTTCACGCTAACCACCGTCGAAGGGGAGGACATATTAAGTTTCACTATAACCTACAAGGAAGCGCAAGCTACTCTAGGTATGGTGGATCCAGGAACATGGGAGCTCTACGGCAATCAAATGGTTGACGGTGTAGAGAGCCTCACTCCGGTACTTGCATCTGGAAACCTCCAGATCAAGACGTATTAAGAAAGAAGGAACCATGTCAGTACAGACTAACTTTCGTGCCCAGGACATGCCGGGTACCGCAAAGCCAGTAGTGAAGAGAGCAGCTCCTAAGTACGTTGCACCTAAGCCAGAGCCAATTGTTGAAGTTGCTCCAGTTGTAGTTGAAGACGTAGTTGAAGAAGAAGTTGTTGTAGAGGACACCACAGCTACAGAAGCTGAGTAATCATGGTAAGCGGAGAGCTAGATCCAAGTGGTGTTTCTGAGGACGCGGTAAATCTTCGGGACATGTTAGAAGGTGTGCTCGAAAGAGTGCAAAATGTCTTCCAGTCATATAACATTGAATTGCCGCGTCGTCGCTACTGGTCAATGGGCTTACCAGCCATAGACTGTGAGCAGGTAGTAGTTTACTTTCAGCAGCTATATTTAGGCGCCCCCGGAGCTGAGGTTGGGGAACCTCAGCGGTGTCACGTACCTAGGAGCGCAACAATAGTAGTGTCTATTGCTAGGGAGACAGCCATTGTGGGTCAAAATGGTCGGCCCCCGGCAGCAGATAAAATTCAGTCAGCATCAGAGATTCTTGCTATCGACGCTTGGGTCCTTATGGAGTCCATAAACCAGCTTGATCAGTGGGACGAAACTGGTTATGGGATCGGTGTTATTGCTACTCTTGACACAACGCCGCCCGAGGGCGGGTTCCAGACTACCAACATGACAATAACTATGGCCGTTCCCTAATGCCTAGAGGCTTTCCAGACAGTTTTGCTCTAAGTGCAGCTCTTAGAGCTGGCAGAAGGATCAGTAGTCGCCGTGGAGGCCGTCGAAGAATAGGCGGAGCAGGCCGCACTGGGATTTCGTATAAGCTAGTAAATTTAGTTTTATACAAGCCCATACTTGATTTCGAACTACGAAGTCCTCACGGTATGGTTGGTAGAACTCTCAACAAGGTTGGCAGTAGAGTTCTTCAGGGCGCGCGAAGGCAAGCCGGCGTTAAAAGCGGACGCCTACGCGCAAGTATGAAACTTAGGCATGTCAGAGTCGGTCGGGAGACTGCTGTCAAGATCGGCGCATACACGGAGTACGCTCTTATGCACCATCAGGGCACTAGACCACACATTATCACACCTAATAAGCCCGGCGGCAACCTGGTCTTTATGAAGGGCTCCAGGGTCATTCACACTAAAATGGTCATGCACCCAGGGACCAGGGCTAATAGGTACTTAACAGACCAACTAAGGAAACAAATCCTAAGGTAAAATTAAAGGGCAGCCAAAACTGCTTAATGATGAACAACACTATGAACAAGAAAGACTAATGATGAGCAAATTTAAAGACTTCGGATCGAGTACATCGATCGAAGATATGGAGCCAGTCTCCTTCAAGCTTTACGGTGAAGACTTTCACTGCGTAAAGGCACTTCCGGGAAGAGTACTTTTGGACATTGTTGCAAAGTCCTCCTCAGAAGATGCCGTTGATCAGGCAACTGTAATCAATGACTTTTTCTCGCATGTTCTTGTTGAGGAAAGCCTAGTTAGATTTGATGCCCTAGTAGTAGACAAAGAAAAAGTTGTCACTACTGAGACATTGGGAGAGATCACCGGATGGTTAGTAGAGCAATACACTAGTCGCCCAAATTCGCAGCCAGAGGTCTAGCACTATGGGCCGTGGATCTCTGGCCATATATAAACGGTAAGGCAATAACCCTAGGGCTAGCTCTAGGAGAGATGGAGGCAAGCAAAATGCTTGACGTCATTCATTTCTTCTTCGAGGAAGACGCTAGATACGCCTCTCCCGAAGAAGCTCAGGGAGTCAGTGACATGAGGACCAGACTTTATGGAAGTATGTATAACGTCACCTACAGGTACAAGATGAATAGTACCGGTGGTTCTGGCAATGGGTACGCTGATGGTGAAGTTAAGCCTTACATAGCTCCAACTGAAATGGACGCTGATTCTGGGCTCCCATTCGGTTCCACATTAGAAGCCCCTATAGGCTAGGTCAGGTATACTAAATGGCAGTCATTGGTCACGCAGAAGTAATCGTCAAGGCGATAACTACTGGGTTTGAAGATAGCATTAGGAATGACTTAAAGCGCATTTCTGGTTCAAATGTAGGCCGAGCGGCAGGCCAATCTCTTGGTCAATCTTTCAGTGACGGCTTTAAAAGAAGCACCTCCGGTAATGTTTTTGGAAAGTTCTCTGATGGTCTTCGGGAGATGGCCCCGGAAGCTGAGACCGCAAGAAAAAAATTCCAGAGTCTAGTCAGAATTGGATATGTAGTTCAAGGTGTCCTTGGTTTACTAGTTGGTGGAGTCGCAGCTCTTGCCGTCTCTCTAGGAACTCTGGTTGGGGTCCTAGGTAAGGCCGCCCCTGCGGTCGCTGTTCTGTCTGCCGCTCTTGTCACGCTTAAAGTGGCGCAGTCGGCTGCCAAGTTTGGATTCGGAGATATAGCTAGTGCTGTAAAGCAAGCAACCTCTCCTACAACCGCTCTTGGAAAATCTATTGCAGAGCTACGTGAAGAGTTCCAGCAACTACAGTTTGCTGCCGAAGGGGCAGCACTTGGAGAAGAACGTGCAGCTCTAAATTTAGAAGCTGCTGTAGAGAACCTTCGAAGAACTGCTGACCTACCCCCAAACTCTGCAGCACGGCGTGAGGCCATGCTAGCTCGCGACGAAGCGGAGCTAGCGTACCGTGAAGCAAAAGACCGCACCCAAGATCTAAACGCCGAAGTAGAAAAGGGTGTAAAAGGACTAGACAAAGGCACAGGTGGTACTGATCCTTTTGCTGACCTGAATGAGGCGCAGCGTGAGTTCGCTAAATATCTAGTAACTCTTGCACCTCTAATCGAGGCCCTAGAGCTAGACGTATCCAAGGCATTGCTGCCCCCTCTAAAAAATGCAGTGGAAATCCTAAGAAAAGAACTACTTCCGATTCTCCAAAAGCGTCTACCCCAAGTTGCAGGTCAGGTCGGGGACGCCCTCGAATCAATGGTTGATGGTATTGACTTCGAGCTAATTGACAAAATCTTTGCTGGCATGACAGAGCCCTTTGAAAAAGAAGGCAGAAGCAACATTCAGTTATTCGGAGAGCTCCTTGGCAATGTCTTGGACATATTCCTGCGAATTACTGATGCAACCTCGCTCTTGCTCAACGACTTTTTAGTCTTCTTGGTTGAAAAGACAGATGAATGGATTACATCCCTAACAGACGGGGACCTTGAGGGGTTCTTTGCAGATGCTGGAGTGTACGCTGGGCGTCTAGGTACAATTATTGGTAATGTATTTACAGGCCTTGGTAACTTAATTGGACTAACCACCGGCCCAGGTAGTGCCGGAAACGACATGCTTACGTGGATGGAAGAAGCCACGGGTACTTTTGCGACCATGTTCTCCGAGGATCCTGAGGCTGGAAAAACCTTCTTCAAGGACGCTTTTGCAAACGCTCGATCTGTAATGAGCTCTATTGGCGCTCTTCTCATGGAGATCCTAAAACTTGCAGACAACCCCAACATCAAAATTGCCTTCGACCAGTTGAAGGAAGGTGCACCTGCATTAGGCGAAATGCTAGGCAAGATGATTGATGCTGGACCATCTTTCGCCACTTTCCTGTCGACAGTTACAGAAATTACCAACAAGTTAACTGATGACAAGCAGATAAATGCCTTCTTTGACACTCTAAATGAAGGTGCGTCTGCTTTTAATGACTTCCTAGACGGAGACGTCGCAAAAAGACTTTTGGACAACTTAGGCCCCGTATTTGCAACATTAAGTGCAATAGGTGTTATTTTTGATGTCATTAAGTTTGCTTTTAATGTAATCGTTGGATACGCCATAGCTGTTGCCGTTTTTGGAGAGAAGTTTCTCACTAAGATCTTCGACCCCTTAAAGAAAGTTATTGGCGGCATAGCAAGTGGTAAAACCGGTATTGGCGGAATAATGAAGATGCTAAAAGGCCCTGGGCTAATCGGACTATTTATAATACTTGTTGCTAAAGCAGTAGAGTTCTACAATACCATTGAGAGCTTCAAGGAGATGGTAGATAATGTCTTTGGAAGGGTGAAAGAGAGCTTTGACAGGTTAATGGAGGGGGTGAGTGAGCTGTTCGGGAAGATCTTTGGAAGCGGTGATGGCAGCCTCCTTGGAGCATTAGATCCAGTTATACAGATTATCCTAGAGATACTAATTCCAGCACTAGGATATGCAATAGAGCAAATTTTAAGTGCTATGACCTTTATTATAGACCTCGCCAACTCTCTCCTAGATGTAGTAATCCCAATAATCACAAGAATAGCGGAGGCTCTCGGCATGCTATTTGAGGGCGATGTGCTGGGATTCTTCAATAAAATGATGGAGACATTCGGTGTCTTTTTGGTCGGGCTTATTCAGCTTGTGGTTAACGGAATAATTGACCTTGTCAACTTTGGTATTCGAGGTGTAAATAACCTAATTGGCATGATAACTAACGGCAAACTAGGCGACTTCATGAGGGACGTTTTTGATATTGATCTCTCAGATGTAAAAATACCCGAAATTAGAAACGTAGACATGTTAGGAACAATCCAAAGAAACCAAGACAATAAAGCTATTCGAGATAACACTAACAGCTTCGGCGGTGCTGACCGTAGGGCAATGAGCAGCATGACTTCAAGTAGCATGTCCTCCAAAGTCACAGATTCAGCTGTATATAAAGAGTACGCCGCTAAACAGGACGTTCAAGTTACCATATATGGGACCAACCTGACTAAAAAAGAGCTGGGAGACGAGGTCGGAAGACAAATTGCTAGACAGGCGCTGAGGGGGACTATGTAATGGCTGAATACTACGAAACAACTCCAAACGTCACGGAACAGTCTGAGGAAAACAGGGTTGTAAACAAAGCCCTAACCTCCTTGCCGATTCCACACCTAACTGGGTTAAAATTAAAGGCTGACATAAGCATTAATGGTCTAGTTTTAAACACAATCGATGAGAACAACGTAGTTTGGGTCGTCTCTGGCATTGACGGCTGGTGGGAACTCCCTGAAACAGAATTGCCGGACCTGCCTCGAGGATACGCGGACGGCTCTTATGATGCAGTTGGTCGATTCTCTAATAGGATAATGTCACTTAATGGGTCCTTCCTACCTCAAGATCCTGCTGATGCACCTGCTGCACGAGACGCTCTTATTAGAGCAGTTAATCTAATAAAAACTGGCGGTTGGTTGAAGGTCTATGAAGGCGGTGTTGATGCTAACCCCCGCGGGTCCTATGTACGATTAAGCGGCACCCCCCTGATCACAAGCGTAAATGCTAGAGGTAGGCATGACTTCTCTATTGGCCTAAAGGCTGTTGACCCGATTAAGTACGAGTTTGTAGACTCTAATGGCGACGGATACAGCACTAGCGTGATAACTGCCAGCGGTTCTGGAACTGGTAGCGTTACTGTAAATAATGCAGGTAATATTGAAGTTCCAATCATTATAGAATTATCTGCCGGCTTGGTAGTACCTGGAGGGTCCCCAACCTCTATAACTAACACTGAGAGCGACCAAGAGATGGTCATACTTTCGGGAACCTCAGCTGGAAATAGGCTAGAGATAGATACGTATAACAGGGAGATTCTGGAGGTGCAATACGCTGGGTCAGCTGTCGTAAATGTTGCTAATGCTAGATCGAAAGCGTCTGTCCTAGTAGACTGGATATACCTACAGCCTGGCGATAACGTTCTGACAATTGCAGGGTTTACTGCCGGTGCTACTTGTACTATATATCACCGCTCTGGCTGGATCGGCTAGCTGCTAGACTAACAGAAAGACATACAAGGACAAAAAGATGCCAATATCCACTTCACCAGAAAATGAAGCAGTAGAATACCGATACTACGTTTACGATCTCATGACTAATGAGCTACTAGTAGAGGTACCTTTTCGCGGTGTCTCCTACTCTAGATCACTAACCGAGGCTGGCGTATTTACCGGAGATATTGCAGTAACTGAGGACACGTATAATCTCAGTCTTTACGAAAATACTTTGCCCGCTAGAACGGCTCTTTTTGCTATGCGAAATGGCCTCTGCGTTTGGGGTGGAATAATCTGGAACCGTAGCTACAGTCTCGTTGATAAGATATTGAGTGTAACAGCCACAGAGTTTACAAGCTACCTCTCACACAGGGTGGTCTGGAAAACCTGGAATAGTTCCTATGAGGCCATAGCAGAAGTAGACGGCAGCACTAATATCATGACCATTACTTTAACTGGCGGACAGTACAATTTTACTGTTGGCGAGCTAGTCTATCTCTACTGGTTCGAGGAGTACGCCAAGTACAGCGGCTACTTTGAGATCCTAACTGCGGGCTATACTGAAGATGATAGGTCTGTAATAACGGTGCCTGCAACCTACACAGACGCTAACAACAAGGACGATACTAAGAATATCCCTGAAATGTCTATCGGGATAGATAATCCAATAACTATAGAAACACGTCAAGACAACTATCAATTTGCCCAGGACCTATTACGTGAACTAGAAACTGATCTTTTTGACTTTGACTTTGCCAATGATGAAATCCGCCCCGGCATTGATCTCTATAACCCTATTGAAACTATTGGAAGAAATAACAATCTTGCTACAGTAGTGACTACAAAAAAGCATGAACTTGTCACTGGACAGAAAGTTAGGCTAACTGACGTTCAGGCAGATGAAGATTTTAATGCTATTGAAGCAATAGTTTTTTCTGTGATAAGCGATTACAGCTTCTCGTACACTAACGAAGGATCCAACGTATCAACCGTTGGCGAGAGCGCTGCAGTGCGTGTAGTTTCGTCTTTTAAGCGGGACACTAGCTTTTCCACGTTTACTACGGCCACTGAGCACGGGTACTTACCTGGGAGCATCGTCTACGTTGACGCTGTGAGCGAGTCGTTTGACGGATTCCACACAGTTTACGACATCATAACGCCTACTCAGTTTAGAGTGGTCCAATTTGGGGGTAATATCGCAACTAGTAGGACCGATACGGATGCAGGAACTCCGACTGTCACCAGAATTGCCGCCGCCTCGTATGGCACTTTTGGGGAGCATACAACCCTTGGCAACCTGGGCTTTGATTTTAGTCGTAATGCTGACTTTAGTTCTAAGTTAGAGGCAAATCCTGTGATTAGAGGCTTCGAGCTACAAACTGTTGCAGAAGTACTGGAAGAGTACTCTACGAAGCCAAATGGCTTCGAGTATAGAGTTGACTGTGAATTTGACTCAGCAACTGAGACTTTTAAGAAGTACTTCACATTTCTACCCCTAACTCCAGCTTCATTAACTGAATGGCTAGCTGGCCAAGCCGACGGGTATACGGGTGGGATACCAGCCGAAGCCTACGGAGCAGAGGAGAGAATGTTTGAGTACCCCGGAAATGTTCTTGAGGCCCAATTTGACGAGAGTGCTGAAGATTCAGCTACTAGGTTCTTCGTTCAAGGAAAAGACCCCCGGCTAAGTTCTAGCGCTAGCCAACCGTATTCCGGTGCATCTAACCACAAATTGTTGAATCAAGGTTGGCCATTGCTAGATGCTGTCGAAGATTTAGACACTCCCTACGAAACCGTACTATGGAAGCAGGCCTCTAGGCTTCTAGAGGAGTCAGTCCCGCCGATTAGCACCTTTACTATCTCTGTTAACGGATCTGCCAACCCTAAGCTTGGAACATATAGCCCGGGAGATTGGTGCTCAGTAAAACTTAATGACGACTTTGTGGCCTTGAGAGCCAGCAGTTACTTGGAGCAAGACTATGGAAGTGACTCAGGGGTCTTAATTAGAAAAATAATCTCCTTCAGTGTTAGCGTCCCTGATACAAGCAATTACCCTGAAGAGGTTTCGTTGGAGCTCATCATTGAGCCTTCCGTTCCTATTTCTGGGGTCACGATTCAAGATGGAAAGGTATACCTATAATGGGAATTCGCAGAAGAAAGAGGAAGCTCTCAACCTTAATGAGCAGGCTTGACCAGCGTGTAAGATCCGTAGAGTTGAGACCGATCAGCTTGCTGACAGACGGACAGGTCCAGTCTGCTGTTAATTTTGCGGCTAGCACCCCTACTCCTGTTACCTTAGTTTCTGGCACTGCCCCTAACGAATGGCGTCCAATACACGACGCTTACTACTACCCAAAAAAGTTAACTGGTAGTACTGAAGACAGAGTAGAGATATACCTAGAAGCTGATATCTCTGCCGAAATTGGGACCACTCTTGCTGTGAGTGGGATCCACGGAACTAGCACGGAAGAAATTGATGTAGATAGTGATGCATTCTCGCTACTTGCTTCAGATACTCCACCTTGGAGCGATAGACCTAGCTACTCCCATAACCCAGAAACTAGTCAATTACCTGGTGTTACTATCACCAATACTTACTCATTTAAGCCAGAAACTCTTGCTCCTAGCACATGGACTACCCGAAAAAGGCTGCAGACAAAGCGTGCAGTAGACTCCTTCGAGATCACTGGTCTTGAGGTCACTCTGACGATGAATGCCGTTCACAAGTTTGAGGCGGGCAATGAAATATACATCAACATTCTTATTGATCAAATAAATAATGACGAGAGTCGAATTGCATCTGGAATGGATGGATTCTTTTACATAGATTCAGTTACTGACAATACTATTACTTATACCCTTACTGCAGGTGTAGACGAGCCTACAGATGAGATAACTCCCGTTTCTGACGTTTACGTTTTTCCACTTGCTCGAAGTTGGGTTCAAGTTGGCTCTATTTGGGTTAACAGCTCATCAAAAGAGACTTACTACTGGGATGGCCTGCGGTGGGTGGAATACACTCCTACGTCAGACATTAGCGCTGACGGAGACCCCCCTAACCCCCCAACATCAATTAACATCACTAGCGATGTTGAGTTTGACCCAGTAACTTCTAGGCCTGTTGCTCTGGTTACAACTTCGTGGTCACCTCCAACAACTAGCGTCTCTGGCGATACTATAACTGACTTGGCCGGGCACCTCATTAGGTACAGAGCCGGCTCTTCAGGGAACTGGTCATCTCAGGATGTCCCAATAGCTTCTGGAAGTTCTTACACATTTAGTGGAAACGATTTTAGGCAAGGAACAGCTTACTCTTTTGAGGTTCTAGCCTACGACAGCGGCGATCAGTATTCTGCGGCCCTACTTGGCTCGCATACAACGGCGGCATCGTCTTCTGTTACGACAATAACAAGCATTAGGCCTACTGCTCCTACTTCCTCTAGCTACTTAGGGACTATAACCTTAGTTTGGGACGGTGGTGTTGAAAATACCAGCGGAGTCGCCCAAACCCTGCCACCCGGACTAGTAACACTTCAGGTTCATAGGGACGCAGCGTCTTCAAGCTTTACGCCTTCTCTTAGCAGTAAGGTAGCCTCTCTTTCGGCTGCTCCAAATCAGACCTTTGTAGACGTAAACATTCAATACGGTACCGATTACTACTATAAGTTTGTTCTAGAGGACGCTAACACTATTGAAAGTCTTCCATCTCTACCTGTAACTGGTCAAACAGCCAGTCTTGTCGATGCTGGTGCAATCTCCAGCATAATCACTGCCGCTAATATCACTCCTGGGACGATCGTCACCGGCGAGAATATTATTGGCATAAATATTACCGGCCAGCTAATTCAGGGTAATGAGATCAACGGTGATGTTATCAAAGCCAATACTCTAGAGGCTAATAGAATTAAGTCGGGAGTACTTGACGCTGCTCTTGTTGTGGGTAGCTCTATTCGTACTACTTTGACAGGTAACCAAAGAGTGGAGCTAAATAATGCTGGTATTTTTGCGTATGATTCTGCTGGCACTCCTAAGTTTCAGGCCCTAAACAATGGTTCAGTTTTCATAGCAGACGGCGTTCAGATCGGAGGCTACGCTACTAGTTCAGATTTAAGTAGCGTAAGCGGTGTTGCAAATCAAGCCAATCAGACTGCAGATCAAGCCAATCAGACTGCAGGTCAAGCCAATCAGACTGCAGGTCAAGCTGCTATTGACGTAAATGCGGCTGAGACTGCCATAAGTAACGTCAGAGATAATGTTTATTTTCCTGGCACTACTCAAATTAATGGTGGAAACCTAAGAACCGGTACTGTTGTCGCTGATCAGTTGGCTGCTGGGTTTATTCTCACTGACTTTATTAGCACCGGTGCTCAGGGGACTCCGCGAATTGAAATTAGAGGTAGCAGTCAGGCAAATCCAGGCATTATTGGCCTCACTGGGTTAGGCGAACCGAATGCAACAAACTTTAGATTCTACAATAACGGCCAGAGCTACTTAGACAACGTTACGGTTGCTGGAACCCTCTCTGTAACTGGAAACATAACCGGCGGAACGATTAGGACATCTTCTGGAAGTAAGCGCGTTGAGATGCTCGGCAGCACTAATTCTTTGCGATTTTACAGTGGCAACAGCCTAAAGGGTGAAATCGAGGGTGACAGCATTGGTGTCAATATCACTGACAACACTTCCGGAGGCTTTGCTCGGATCGGAGCGGGTGGCGTGTTTCTTGGTAGAAATGGGTCTACCGGCGCGTATGTGGACAGTAACGGACTGGAGCTCTCTGTTGTCGGCACAACGAATTTCGCGGCAAACCTTAGAAGAGCCAGTGCTGGAACCGCTCTTCAGGTGACTAGCTCTGATTCTAGAATAAAGACCAACGTAACCAATATCGCCAGTGGATTAGACATTGTTGCCCAACTGCGACCAATCACTTTCACTAGCAAGGTGGACGACCCCGATTTGACATTCCCTGGATTCTTAGCTCAAGAGGTGCGGGCTGTCTTCCCACCTGAATATCGAGTAGTCTCTGAAAATGTTGGAGCTGTTCCAGACATGGATGGGGCAGATGCTGAAGACTTTGCTGCCAACCCGCTACTAAGTCTTAATCACGTAGAGTTGATCCCGTATCTCACTAAAGCTATACAGGAGTTATCAGCTAAGAACGACGCACTTGAGGCTAGACTAGAAGCACTAGAAGAAAACTAACGACATATGTACTCAGTAAAAGATGGAGATAGGACCCTTCAGTTCGAAGGTGCCCTACTTGCTAAGTCAACTTCAGCACGTAGAGGCTCGTACCGCTGGATCGAGTTTGAGCTGTACAAAACAGAATCTGGCTCCTATATTCTCTCTCGTATCGGCGTTTCTCTTATTTTCCATGGGGCCGCATGTCCGCTCGTGTCTAAATATAAGCTAACAGAGGGCGCTAACTACGATTTAGCACCCAATGCCCAACCTTGCGGCGACTGTGAACCTGATTTCGGTCTAGATTTAGTCTTCCCCGAGAAGTACCGCTATTGGGCACAAGTAAGTGACAAGCCTGAAGCTGTTATGGACGCATTGTACAAATATGATGACAAAAATGGTACCCAGTATTTAACTAGCGTGGCACAGAGATTATTAAAAGATGCAGCACAAGTTGACTTTGGCGTTGCAGAGATCTATAATGTTGAGATAATACCTTAACGAAAGATTTAAAATGACAACTGGTCTAGACGGAGTACAACTCCACTTGGTAGACACAGTTGACAAAGCTAGAGAGTTCCTAACTTGGTTAGGAGAGCGGCGTCCGCTGGAAGCCATCGCAATCGACACCGAAACCGGAGAACTTCCCGGTAAGCCTCGTAAAGATGCACTTTCCCCCTGGCACGGCCAGTTACGGCTAGTTCAGGTTGGCGACGCCATGACTGGTTGGTCAATTCCTTGGGATGATTGGAAGGGCGTCTTCTATGAAGGTATGTCCAAATTTGAAGGCCCCATAGTCTGCCATAATATTGCCTTTGAGGCCAAATGGTTTGACCAACACTCGGCTTGGAAAATGCCGTGGCATCGCTCTCACGACACAATGATTATGGCTAAGCTCATAGATCCACTCGGGTCCGGAGCTCTAAAAAAGTTGACTTCCCAATATGTGGACTCAAAGGCAGCGGCAGCTCAATCCGTTTTGGACTATGGCATGACCGACAATGGGTGGACTTGGGGCACTGTGCCCATTAAGTTTGACCCCTATTGGCAGTATGGTGCCCTTGATCCCGTCCTAACCATGAGACTCTTTGAGAGGTTCTGGGAGAAGACTGCTCCAGGCAAGCCATACAGCATGGCGTACGAGCTGGAAATGAACACCAGACGTATCGCGACAACAATGGAACTAAACGGTGCTCGCCTAGATCTTGCCTACTCTCAGAAGAAGTACGATGAATTAATTTCGTATACAGATCAGGTGCGCGACTGGGGTAAGGCTCAGTATGGAATACCGGTCGGTAGTAACCAGCAACTGGTTAAAGTGTTTGAAGGCCTGGGCGCTACTATCACTGAGCTCACGGAGACCGGACAAAAGTCTGCTAACGCTGACCAGCTAAAAATGCTGGTCCGTGACGGCAGCCCAGAGATTCAGCAGTTAGCTGACACCACTCTTAAGTACCGTAAGGCTCTTAAAGTTGCTAACACCTATTTCTCTAATTTTATCACTGACAATATTGATGGCTACGTTCACCCGTCTATCAACACTATGGGTGCTCGTACTGGTCGTATGTCCATTCAGAACCCAGCTCTGCAGACTCTCCCCAAAGGCGATGATACCGTTCGTCGTGCATTCTTGCCAAAAGATGACGACCACGTAATTATCACCTCGGACCTTGACCAGGTGGAGTTCCGTATGTTTGCGACTTTATCTCAGGATCCAAACCTGATTCAACTCTTTTTGCGAGCAGATGCTACTGGTTCTGACCCGTTTACTGAGATTGGCCGTGAGATATACCAAGATCCGACTATGGAGAAGTCTGATAGACGACGTGCCCTAATTAAGGGAGTTGTTTATGGGCGTCTATATGGTGCTGGCATAGCTAAGCAGGCACTTACTGCAGGCGTAGCCGAGGAGCAGATGCGTGCAGTATCGGATAGCTTTGACACTAGGTTCCCGGGTATGCAGGGATTCCAGAAAGCTGTAGAGGCTAGAGGCCTTGAGAGGCTAGAGGCAGAAGGTACGGGATACGTAAATACCTGGACGGGTCGACGCCTACCGTGCGATGATGACCGTGTGTACACACTGGTTAACTACCTAATTCAAGGGGGAGCAGCTGAAGTGTTTAAATCTAATTTAGTAAAACTAGACCAAGCTGACCTGACTGACTTGCTAATTGTCCCGGTTCACGACGAGATTGTACTGAATGCGCCCAGAAAGGACGCAGAGGAGATCAAAAGAATAGTGAAGGAGTGTATGACTACAACAGAAGGTTGGGCTGTACCGCTAACTGCGGACGTTGAAGGACCTCTAGAGAATTGGGGGGTGAAGTACGCATGATTTATGTATTGGCAGTTGACCCAGGGAAAGCTACTGGTATAGCCCTATTCAGCCGTGACGGACTTGCTGAGCCAGTTCTAGAGTGGTCTGTTGAAGTACAACAGGAAGAGTATGCGGAGGTCATACGCATGGTCCTGTGGGATCCTGTGATGCGGTATAACCTAGATATTACTTGCGAGCGGTTTACGATTAATGCGAAGACAGTTAAAAACACTCAAGCGCCATACTCTCTAGAGCAGATTGGCATACTTAAGCAGTGCCTAATGGATAATGGACGTCCAGCTGACGATATTTACTTTCAATCGCCTGCAGATGCAAAAGCAATGTTTGACAACCCTAAGCTTAAGAAGCTAGAGTACTGGCACAGGGGTGGCGAAGGTCACGCACTTGATGCTATTAGACATGGCCTACTAAGATTGGTAAAAACTGGCTGGAAACCTATAGCATTGCTACAAGATTAAAACTATTATCAAGAAACAGTAGACAGAAACATTTTTTTCTGATAATATAATTACTTAATGACGAAGGAGGACAGATTGGCTGTCTATGTAGAGCTTGACGGTGAGCACATCATCATAAACACCGAATGGCGTCTAAAAGAGGTCTGTAGAGCCCTTCCTGGCTCGAAATGGGACGCTGCCAAGAATGTTTGGCGTATCCCTGTCTCGTGGACTGGATGTCTATCGCTTCGTTCAACCTTCAAGGACCAACTTGAGATTGGCCCACTGCTCAAAGAATGGGCGTCTAATGAGCGATTGACTAGAATTGACCCAGCAAATGCTCTTAGAGAGCTTGAAACTTCAGACACTGGCGATGAAGACCTCTTCCCCCACCAAAGAGCTGGCGTAGAGTTCCTCACAACGGCTCGCAGGGCACTCTTAGCGGACGAACCAGGCCTAGGTAAGACCGCTCAGGCTATTAGGTCCCTAAAGGCCTTACAGGACCGCGGAGAGGAAGTTTTCCCGGCTTTGATTGTCTGCCCCAACACTTTGAAGGCCAACTGGGCGAGAGAGTTTGAGAAGTGGTGGCCAGGGACTAACGTTCAGATCATTAAAGGCACTGCTACTCAGCGGAGAAAGGCTTTCGAGACAGAAGCAGATGTCTACATCATAAATTGGGAGTCCCTTCGGACTCACTCTAAACTTCAGTCTTATGGAGGCATTGCCCTGGCCCGCTGTGTAGCATGCGGTGGCCACAATTCTGCTGTCTCAGAGGGCAGATGCGAGGTACACAACAGAGAATTGAATGATATCCCCTTTAAGGCAGTAGTTGCCGATGAAATTCACCGGTCTAAGGACCCTAAGTCCAAGCAAACACGAGCTCTCTGGGCTGCTAGCGGTGCTGCAGATCTTAGATTTGCACTTACCGGTACTCCTATAGCAAATAATGTTGTAGACCTGTACCCGATCCTGCGTTGGCTAGACGACAAAGAGTGGCCAAGCAAGACTAAGTGGATTGACCGCTATGTCAACACTATGATGAATGCTTTTGGTGGAATGATGATCCTAGGGCTTAAGCCACACATGGAGGATGAATTCTATGCCGGGATACATCCTCGCATGCGTCGCATGCTTAAAGCCCGTGTGCTCCCGTGGCTTCCAGAGATTATTAATGATCGCAGAGACGTTGAGATGGGCGCTAAACAGGCAAAGGCCTATAAGCAAATGCTTGAGAATATGATCGCACTGCTGGACTCGACCCCTGCCGAACAGTTTGAGCAAATAGATATGGACTCTGGTAACGGCGAAGGTGGTGTTATTGTTGCACCTAATCCGCTCACTCAAACGATGAGATTGCTCCAGTTTGCTAGCTCTTACGGTCAGATGACAATAGACGAATCCGGCGATGAGAAATTACTGCTGTCTGACCCGTCTTGCAAGGTAGATGCCTTGATGGATGACGTCAAAAACGGAGACTTTGGAGACGACTCTGTCGCCGTCTGCGCTGTCTCTCGACAGTTGATTGAGATACTGAGCGCCCGCATGACCAAAGAAGGTATGGCCCACGGTTTGATTACCGGCTCACAGTCGGGTGACGAGCGTCAAAAGGCAGTCGACGACTTTCAGGCTGGACGTATTAAGTGGATTCTCTTCACTGCGCAAGCTGGTGGTGTTGGAATTACCTTGACAGCAGCAAGAAGACTTGTTATGCTTCAGAGACCGTGGTCACTTGTTGACCACAAGCAGGCAATGGATCGCGTTCACAGGATTGGGTCAGAAATACACGACTCAGTGATTATCACGGACTATGTGACTGAAGGAACTATCGAAGAGCGTGTAATTGAAGCGCTTGACGTGAAGTCCGAAAATTTTGACCAGATTGTAAAAGATAAGGCCAAGCTATTAGAACTATTAGAAAACAGTAAGAAAGGAAAATAATGTCAGAACCAATTAGAATCTCTAACTCAGAAATACAGACGTTCAAGGACTGCAGGCGACGTTGGTGGTTAACTTACTACAGACGCTTAAAGCCAAAGATTCAAAACTTTACTGGAGCATTAGCACTAGGGTCTCGCATTCACGAGGCGCTGGATCGTCACTACTCAACGGGGCAGGACCTCCTAGAGGCTCACACCGACTTAATACGAGAAGACATGAAGAAGATGAGTGACTCTTACAGGGATACTACATCTCTAGAGTCTGAGGCTGACCTTGGTCGCATTATGCTTGAAGGCTACCTAGAGTGGGTAGAAGAAGAGGGCATTGACGCTGAACTTGAGATGATCTCGACCGAAGAGATCCTAGAACGCCCAATGCTTGACGGTAAAGTCGTCCTTCAGGGAAAGATTGACATGCGTGTACGTCGAAAGCTTGACGGCGCACGTATGATTCGTGACTTTAAAACTGTAGGTGGCTCTTTTGCCGACTTTGGCTCCATGGCGCACATGAACGAGCAGGTAAAGACCTACATGCTCCTAGACGAGGCCCAAGAGGTTCCAGGGGAGCGCACGGATGGAGCTATATTCACAATGCTTCGGAAGGTTAAGCGTGGCGCATACGCTAAGCCACCATTCTACGAACAGATTGAGGTTCGACACAATAGATTTACACTCCGTGCTTTTCTAGATCAGCTAGAAGGCACACTGACCGACATGCTAGACGTGCGTGAAGCACTCGATGCTGGCGGTAGTCACTATAGAAATGCATATCCTACACCAACTAAGGATTGCAAGTGGAAGTGTCAATTCTTCGCTACTTGTCCGCTCTTTGATGACGGCTCTGCCGCAGAGGCGGCACTTAGCGATGCGTTTGCGGTCTCCGACCCTTACGGCTACTATGGAATAACAGAAGAGAAGAAAGGAAGTGAGTAATGTCTGACGTCGATCGCAGTTTAACAATTATGGTTTATGGCGAATCCAAGGTTGGAAAATCCAGCTTTGCAGTCACGGCACCATACCCACGCCTAATGCTCGATGTTGAGGGTGGGCATAGATTCCTACCAGTAACTATCAAGTATTGGGACCCAATGACCGAAGAGCCGCCATTGGCTGACGGTACTTGGGATACGGTTGTAGTCAAAGTTAATGATTACGATGTAGTAATGAAGGCATTCCAATGGCTTCAGAGTGGTAAGCACCAGTTCAAGTCCCTAATCATTGACTCTATCTCGGAGTTGCAGGTTAAGTGCATGGACAACATCGCTGGCACAGAGCAAATGAAGATGCAACAGTGGGGCGAACTACTTCGCCACATGGGTGCACTACTTCGTGACCTTCGTGACCTCACGATGCACCCAACTCAGCCTTTAGAGGCTGTAGTACTGACAGCCATGGCACGTAAGGGGCAAGACGGTGTATTCCGTCCTTACCTACAGGGTCAGCTGGCTATTCAGGCCCCCTACTTCTATGACATTCTTGGCGCTATCACAGTGGAGACGGAACCAAATCCTGACCCGATGCAAGCACCCCTAAAGGTAAGACGCATGTATGTTGAGCGTACGCCTGAATGGGAGGCCGGAGAGCGCGTCCAAGGCCGTCTAGGCAAAATAGTACAGCAGGGAGACCTGGGCGTCGAACGCATGCTAGATATGGTTTTTGGCGAGAAAAAGACCGAAACAGCAGCTACACTAACTAACTAACTAACTAACTAACTAAGTAAGGAATAAAATCATGAGTACAGTTAATTTTGCAGAGCTACTGGCGCAAGCTGGTACCGCAGCAACAAGCAACAACTACGAGCCACTACCAGATGGTGACTATGAGTTGAAAGTAGTCGAGGCAGAAGCAAAGACAACTTCAACTGGGAAGCTAATGTTCAAGATAACGAACGAAGTTCAAGGTGGAGCTCACGATAAGCGCCGCGTTTGGGACCAGCTAGTAGTTACAGCTGACAACCCGAAAGCTATGAACATGTTCTTCATGAAGGCCAGCGCAATGGGATTGGGCCAGGAGTATTGGGCTCAGAACCCAACCCCTGCTCAGATCGAACAGGCGTTCCCTGGCCGCTCTTTCCGTGGGACTCTAGGTACACGTACCTATAACGGTAACCAGAGCAACGAGATCAAGCGTTACTACGCTAGTACCGCTGCAGCTGCAGCTTCACCTGCAGCACCGGCTCCTGTAGCTGCTGCTGCTCCAGCTCCAGCTCCAGCTCCAGCTCCAGCTCCAGCTCCAGTGGCTGCTGCCCCTGCTCCTGCAGCACCAATTACTGCAGATACCCCGTTCTAAACAATAGAATATAAGCAGAAGGCGGGGCCTTAGGGCCCTGCCTCCTCCTTAAGGAGAGATTATGAAAATACTTTTTACTGGAATGAGCTCTAGTCACTGTAAAGAGACTAAGAATGTGTCATTCTTTAGTACTCTCGCATTGGCTTACGGCGAGGTTGCCACTGTAACCTGGGACTCACCCAAGACATGGTGGACTAGATCTAACCTAGAAGAATTTGACTTGATAGTTTTTGGGTTCTCCCCTCCAACATCTCCTGCAGCAAACAAGCTATACGGAGCACTACACGTGCTCAACCTTATGTACGAGTCTCCCAAGCTGCGCTTGGTTGTAGATAGCCCTCAGATTTGGCAATACAAAAATAGTATCCGGTCATTTAAGCGTGATCCTGATCAGGTATTCAGCAGCTTTTTCTCTAATCGTGTTGACTACTCGGTCTCTAAGAGTGGCCCAGTTAGATCAGCTATTGCGTCAGTTGCAGAGAAGATGGGGTCTCTTCCGTGGCCTAAAACTTTTGTGCCCGCTGTCCCTTGGCTCTCAACAGCAGATTTAGCAGCAAAGGCTTCTTTTATAAGCCCTAAAGCGATTATACCTATCTCTATAGACAGTTTTTTACTGCAGGATCCAACCAGCTCGCCGCTCAGGTCCAACACCTGGGCAGTGGAGAATCTAAATAGCTCTTGGTGGAAAACTGTAAACTTAACCACAAGGTATTCGGGAATAGCCACAGTGTCCGGGTCTAAGGACAAAGACGCACAAGCAATGGAAGTAATAAAGAGCTCGCTAGCGTTAGTAGTGCCTCCTCAAGACCGTAAAATGGGAACTTGGTGGTCGTACAGAGTGCTGCAAGCCCTTAATTCCGGAACACCTGTGGTGACATATTGGCAGGACACTTCTGACTTCGATTCATCGTGGGCATACCTTGCATATCAGATAGAGGATGCAGACCCATTTGAGCGCCAAAAAGTAGCGTCCGACCAGTTAGCAGCATACAGAAAAAGTATTCCAAGTAAAGAGGAAACATTAAACACGCTAAAATCTATAGTGATAGACTTATCGAAGGAGAGAATATAATGCCAGAAATGAACAATGAGTGGATTAAAGAGCAGCTAGCGGCTGCAAGAGTTAAAGTTGGATCGGGTAAGGCTATACTAAAGCTTCTCGAAACCTGGGAGTCACTACCGCCTCTAAGTGAGAAGATGACAGAGGAAGTTTTGACCATATTCCCTCAGCTCGCCATGGGATACGCTCTTAAAGATGAAGACACTAACCCTGAGTATAGCTGGCGTCCGCTTCAACCTGGCCAAGTTGTAGTTGGAGACGTTGTTCGCGTTAAAGGTGACGGTTTTGCTGATAAATTAGGCCCCATCCACAATGGGAGACTTGGCACTGTAGTGGCTGTCCGATATGGGGATGTAATTTTTAACAGTACAGACGGAAAAAATCCTGACCTTAAGGGTGTCCACTACTCTCCCTATAAACTAGAGAAACGCTACGGGTTAACTCAATAATGCGAACATCATTTGAGCTAAAAGTTGCAGCAGAGACTTTAGAGGAAGCAAAAACTCTAGCTATGGGTAAAATTGCACTATTCCTCGAAATTCCCATTGAAGAGGTCTTGGATCAGGTTACTCTAGAGATTAAGGTCTCGTACCCTAAAGCTGAGACCATATCTGAGGTTGAAGAAGCTCAGAAAGCAGATATATTTGTTGTAACTGCCTTTGGCTCTCTAAAACAAGGTTTAGTTAAGCCCTTTGGCAACAAGTAACTAGTTTTGTAATCTACGGTGAACCACCGTAATGCCTTATATAAGCTTATTTATGTGGACGTATTAAAATTAAGGCTACCTAAGGATCCCAGTTGGATTACTTGGGACGGTGACGGCTTCCCACGCCAAGGGTCAGAAGACTCTATTATATTTTTCTTGAGTGAGCACATATACTTCGACAGTGATATCTCCTACAGGAGGTCTCTAGCTTCCGCCATACAGCAAGAAGGCGTATCCGAGACGGCTGGTGCTGCCCATAGGCTTATAGACGCAGCATGGATGACTAAAGCCGGGTACTCCTACCTTGAGGGCGAAAGATTCCCTACCTACTACGACTTATCAGACGAAGAGTATGAACGAGACGCAACTTTTGTGGAGGTAGATATTGTTTAGTCAATCACCAGATTGGCACGATAAAGGAGAGTGTGCTAAACCAGAGAATCTAGACAAGATGGGTAGTTTTTTTGCTAACAAGCCCTCTCAGCAGTTAGAGGCTAAAAAGCTATGTAGTGCTTGCCCGGTTAAGCGCGACTGTATTAAGTGGGCACTTGACAACAAACAGCTTTGGGGTATCTGGGGTGGCTTGGACTACCAGCAGGTGAGAAATACTCTTTCCGTAAACTGGGACGGACAAGAGATGCGATATAAAAAGTTCCCCCTCTGCCCAAGCTGTCGTGCAAAAACTGACAAGCTAATAATCGCTACAGTAGATCGGCCTGACGGCGGCCGATGGGCAACTATGAAGATAGTTGGCTGCAGCGAGTGCAAATTCACGTGGCAAAGTAGAACTAGTGCTAACGCGGTAGAGGCATTTCATGCCCTTATCGAGAAAAACAAAGAAAACTAGATTTTACCTAAATAATACTCTAAATTGTTGTTTAGCCGAGAATCATCAGGATTTAGCTCTATAGCCTGTTTTCCGTATAGAATAGAGTTTTCAAAGTCTCCCAGCCAATAGCTGGATATAGCAGCTAAATCCCATGGGAGGTACCCCCATGCGAAATCTTCGCATAAAAAGTCCAATGGCTTATTTTCAATATCTAACGCCATTTTTGCGTATTTCAAGCATTCCTGCCAGTTAGACTCAGTGAAGTACAATTGAGAGAGTTCAACTAAGGACTCTCTTCGACCAGGAGCTTGGAGAATTGCCGATAAAAGCCACTTTTCACTCTCAACGGGAGTCATCTTGGCTAAATACCTCATAGAGGCAGCTCGTTCCGGTGCCCAAAGGGCCGTAGGGAGGGCAAGATGGCGTTTAAACTCTTCTATTGCTTCAGGATACTTATTCCAGAAGAAAAGTTCTCTGGCATAGTAATAAGCATTTCGGTCATCATTTGGTGCCTCATCGATAGACATCTTTAGAAGGGAAAAATACTGAGCCCTTGACTTAGTTTTGTCTGGGTGGTGTTGAATCTTAAGCCCAATCCATCCTTGAGTCTCTGGAATCTCCCCGTAAGGCCGTAAAACCTCATGAACTGGGTGCGTCCACCTATACCCAGCTCTAGCGTGAATCTTGTCACCGCCATACTGGAGCCCTGGCTCGGTCTCAGCGTCGTTTTTCCAGTTCCACGTATATTCATACCTCGGACGCGTCCAGCCCTTCTCTAGGGCATTCTCGAGCTCCTCACGCCATCCTGGTAAGAGGACCTCATCCATATCTAAGGCGATACAGTAGTCAACATCCTCAGGAATCGAAATAAGGGAGGAATTACGTGCGTCATCGAACCGCCAAGGTCGAACTTTTACGTCTATTACGTTAATTCCGAGCTTTTTGGCTACTTTTACGGTATTGTCCGTACTTCCAGTATCTGCGATTAAGAGGTAATCGGCGTCTTTTGCGCTTTCATGCCATTTTTTGACAAAACTCTCCTCATTAAGAGCAATTGTGTATACTGCTACCTTCATGAGCTTAGACTTCACCCTTAACAGCTAAAACGCTGATAAATTCTCGTGGCTCAAAGTCGCCACCGATAACGGCAGTCAGTAATCCGGGCTTTGACTCCATTCCGCTACGATCACGGAACCATTCGCTTCCGGGGTCTGTTGTAGGACACTGCAGCCATAGTCTGTCACTGATATCCATGCTTCTAAAGTTGTGGTAATGGCCCGACACCCACAGGTCAGCCATACCTAGAGCTGTCTGCCCTGCAGCGTGACCGGACAGGAATTTCATAATGTTATTCTGCCCTGCTTGGTGTCCATGGAATAGTCCCAGCATTGAGCCGGCAACGTTAACGGTTAGAGTCTGATGACCGCTAGAGGGATACCTGAACTCAATGTGGGCAAGCTCTGGGTTCTCTGCGCAGATGTCTTGGACTGCAGAAGCGATTTCTACGTTCCAGCCATCAGCCGGGTCAGCAGCTACCTGACGAGTTACCTCGTCATGGTTACCGTTAACAACAGGCACAATCATGTGATCTGTGAGAGGGGCAAAAGCTTTAATCTGTGCCAGAAGTAATCTACGGGCAACTCTTGTCTGCTCTGTGAGCCCTAGATCCGATGCAGCAAGACCCTGAAGCCTTCCATGCTGACTTGTGTTACCTTCAACGTGGTCTCCAGGTAGCGCAAGACAGATAGTTCCTAATGATAGGCCCATCCTCTTATATGCTTCAAACCTGTGTACCGCGCTCTCAGTGAGCTGCAGTAGCCGACCTATAGATTGTGGTGTTCCTTGGTCACCGGCCTTCTTACCGATCTGCTGGTCGCTAGGTGCCACCATGAAGGCACCTGTTCCGGTTGACTTCTTGATGCCCTTAGACGGGCGCCATTTTTTCATCTCGTCCATCAGGGACTCGACGTCGAAGCCATCTTCTGCAACTTGACCTGTTGGTACAAGGTTTACTCGTACCGATTCTAGGTAGTCACCATCAAATTTCTGCCACTTGCCTCTTCGCATGGACGAAACTGTCCACTCTCGAGGATCTAGTCCAAAGTCTTCCAGGACAGTAGTGGCGTCTGTTATTTCGCCTTCCGGGCGAGGGGCGGAGATTACAAAGCCACCTTTAACCGAATCTATATCCATTCGGGACCGCCAGTCTTCCGGGACTCCTACTTTCTTCAAATCTGATCCACTGCGACCAGGTGAACGAAGCTCTTCTAGTTTCTTTGCCAAATCCATTATGCTCCCGTTATCACTCTATAGCAAGCACAGTCTCTACGCCTATGGCGATCAACTGCGCTTGAACTTATATCATAGCCTTCTTCTCGAAGAGCGTATGCGAGTCGTCTGTTCGGCACATAACCTTCGGCTAACGGACTAGAGTTTACAACCGAAATAACGGAGTCTACGTCTGCTTCAGTTAGCTTTGGATCCTGTAGAACTGATATCAGCTTACACATGAAGGTTTTCTTATATGATGTCTTAGCATTCGTTATTCGATCTACTAAAGCCATAATCTCTCCTTAAATACGAGTTGAGACTATGCTACTACATTATTAAGATTTTTGCGACTCTTTGGTCGATAATTATTTGTGTTTGGTTTCACATTCCCGAGCTAGTGATGGTACAACGTGGTGTTTTACGCAAACGGCGCAAACGTATTCTTTTGAATTAGCCAATATGTAGTTACCTCGGGTATCTAGAGATTCTCTCTTAGTAACTATCTTCTCACTATTCGGAAGGTTCTTTTTCTTCTGCCTCTGTAGATTCAGCCTCTAGTTGAGCAGCTTCTTGTCTTCGTGCCAGCTCTACCCTCACTTCTTCGATCTGTAGCGACGCAACAAAAGTCCCATTAAAGACATAATCTCCGGAGTGCGTAATTCTAACCCAGGGGGCTGCCCATACGTCGTTACCGGCCTCACGCCACATTTTGCAGAAAGTATAATCTTCTGACAAGAGAGTTCCGTCCTCATCAATTACAGTTGTAAAAAACTCGGTAACCTGTTCTCCCATATTTATGCCCAGGTTACCGACAGAGTTGTGATTATAGGTGGGGAGAGTCGTTTTCAGTTCTTCGAGAACAGAACGCTTAATTGCCATCATACCGGTTCCTGTAGCTTTAACCTTAAACGGTGCATCACTCTCAAAATCTTTTGCGCCCTCTGGGAACAGGTTGGAGGCGAAGTACCCAGAGTAGAGCGATAGATTTTGGAATCCTGCTAACGCTGCAAGCCTCACATTCTCCCAGTTGATGCCCTTCATCGGGTATATCGCACCAATAAGGTCCTTATCGGATTCAAGCATCCTAAGTACGTCTTCTGCTTCGAATCCATGGTCTGCATCAATAAACAGTAGTACATCGAAATCTGTTTTCAAGAATTTGTGAGCTAGAGTATTTCTAGCTCTAGTGATTAGGCTCTCATTTCCAACCGTCGTAGTCCCAACAGTGTGCCCCGCCTGGGCCAGGGTAGCAACTAGGTTCTGCAGACTTATGGTGTAATTGCTTTTAGCAAGACCACCATACATCGGCGTGGCTATAAAAATCTTCACTTTCTCTCCTTAACTAGTTAAAAAGCACCTTTTGAGTACTTTGCGTGCATGCTAAAGTCTACCACGGGGGCGCTCTGGACCTCTCTAGGGATACTCTGATAGCCTCTAATTGTAGCTCTAGTTCCGACACCTATAATGTCTATGCCCCTATCACTTAGCTTTCTCTGGAATCCAATCTGGGTAAGATTGCGCTCATCACGTGCAGCACTCCAATTCTTATACACATGGAACAGTGTGGACAGATCGGTAGTAGCTCCCACCACTTCAATGGTTTCTTCCTCCAGAAAGGCTCCGATTCTGTCTTCATTCTTCTTGTAAATGTCATGGGCCTCTTTAATTACAGAGCACCACCCGAGTGGGTCTTTGGCGCTTGAGTTCAAGTACTTGACCGCGCCCTCTACAGCCCAGGCAAGGACAGCAGGAAGCGCTCCCTCTGGGTCTGCCAGATACTCTTTCAAGGTTGGGTCCGGCACTTCTGGCTTATTAGTCAGAGGGATTGGTCGCATACGACGCCACATAGCGTCATCTGTAATAATAGGACGGTGGTTTGTGGAGATCCACAACTTACCGTGAGAGGTGAACTGAATCGGCTTCTCTCCAGGAGAACGTCCCTGCAGAGTGCCGGAACCAGTTAACTTCTTAACTTGATTCTCTTTAATACGCCCATTCTCTGGGAGCTCGTCTACCCAAATCATACGGCGACCACGTAGCTCCGCCATGTGATATTCGTCAGTACTATTCATTCGGTCGCTAGCTGCAAGAACATTTGAGTCAAGGGCCCACGCGTACTGAGACTTTCCCAATGCTTCATAGATAGTCTCAACAAATGTATTCTTACCAGATCCCGGAGGGCCATAAATTAGAAACATTATGTCTTGGCTATTTAGCCCGGTTAGCGTGTACCCAACTGCGCGTTGTAGCCAGTCCTGAAGTTCTTTATCGCCACTGGTTGCTTCTTCCAAGAACTTTGTCCAACGAACATTAGTCATGCCCGGTACATAGGAAATAGGAGATCGCCTGGTGATGTGCAAGTCTGGTCGCCCAACCTTAAGTTCACCGGTCTTCAAGTCGACCACGCCGTTAGCGACCCCCATTAGTGTGGGGCTATTATCCCATTGCTCTAATTCAACCTGGATACGCTCATCTGAGTTTGCTTGCTCAACTAGGGATTGGATACGGGCATTAGATTTAGCTTGATTCGCCCATTTTATTATCTCGCCAGCTCTCGTGTCATCAGTTGGATAGTTGACAACCTCGCTTGCGCAAACAGTAGACACCATCTTAGACACTTCTCGTATAGCCAATTTTTGTGTGTCCGGCTTCCAATAGTTACCGTCCCAGAGGAACCAGCCCACGTTTGGGGTGTACCTAATAGTAGAACCAAATGCGTCTACAAGTCGCCTACCGTTACCAACATCACTAAGGCTTCGGTATCCTGGGCGTCCACCAGCTTTTCCACTGAGAGCGTCTACGTCTTTAGGTAAGTTTAGGTTACCTCCAAGAGCAACATCTTTAAGACTACGACCTTCCGAAGCATAGGTTGCCATTTGGTCACCAATACTATTAGCGGTATCTGGCGATACTCCATCTGACCCCTCTAGAGGCGCTAAATACGTACCTTCATCGTTCTCATGGGCAAAGGTATTCGCAGCTGTGGTTGTGGTCAAGAACTGGGTTGAGAGGTTAGCACCAATATCCATGCCCTGCTCTTTTACCCAATCTGAGATTCCACCCCAGAAGAGATTTATTTTAGGGTTATCCGCTACCCAATCTAGGGCTCTACGGGTATGCATAAGCACGGAATTAGGACCCTCGATCTCCATCGGAGGTGTGACCATCTCGGCGTTAAATCTCAGCATTAGGGATTCAACCACAAGCCTTCCCTCCATGGACGTGCCGTGCTTATTGGCCAGGGCACATGCTAAAGAGTAGAGCCCAACCGCTCTATTGCCTTCGGTTATCCCTTCTTCGAGAATTTTCTCTATGTCTATGCGATTGTCGCCTAATGCTAGATCAGAAAGAAAATCCCAATTGGCTGTGCTGTAGCTGGTTCCATTTGGGCCTTTACGTGCTGACCTAGAGCGTATTATTGTCAGTAGCTCTTCTGGAGCTTCTGCAATTTCCATATTCCAAGGTGCATGGCCCTCCTTCCAGTCATAAGTGACACCAGAGTGGTGCCTAGACGGAGAGATTAGTACGTATCCGTTGTGCTTGATATCTAGTCCGCCAAGACCTTGAGCATTGAAGTTACCAATAAACTTTTCGTCTGGACCGCACTTGTAGATCATGTGTCGCCCGCGAACATGTTCGCCGGTCTCCTGACTCCAATAAACCCCGGTTATAGCTTCCACCGTAGGGGGTAAACCGTCTTTGGCCATCTCTTTAAGCTTCTCAAAAGATGCATCACCACCAGAGCGTGGATCAATGTCAATTACAAAGTATCCTGACTCTTTTGCAAATAATGCAACATTATAGTTAGGGTCTTCGGCCCACCACTTGTCTAGTCTATCTACATCAGTAGTAGCATCCTTCTGCCCCTGAGCAGATGCTGGGTGCTTAGCAATTTCTTTGCTATCTTTATGGACTCTCCCGCACGTACACTTGCCGTGATCATCTATGCCGTGTACAGGAAAAACTTGCCAGTTGAGAGTCTGAGCGTAGTATTTAGCTGCAGGACCGAGTCGTCCGTCAGCTGAGGTCCAGTCTCCCATTATTTTACCAATCTTCCGTAATTGCGAGTAGTCATTAGTTCTCCAAAATCTGTCATCAGCTTACACCTTTTAAGTGCGTTTGCAAAACAAAACGCAAAAAATGTTTTAAAAGATTGTAAGGAGTGACCAACTTAATGGCTAGACTCCCGAATCGGGGGGCCCTTAGTAGGGTAAAATGGGTAAAAGCAAAACTAATCACTCTCCCGGGTAGGACTAAGTATATATGAACAATGAACTCCTGATGGCCGTAGCAGCATCAATTACTGCTTTTGGCGTCTTAATTGCGGCTATGGTCGCTGTTTATCGGATAGCAAAGCGTGTCGATGATGCGCTTGGCATTGATAAGGACGGCAGGTCAGTAGCAGACCGCCTAGGGAGAGTCGAGCACCAACTCTGGGAGAATGGCGGAAGCTCGCTAGCAGATCGTGTGAATAATATTGAAAATCACGTGATAAAAGTATCGTCTCAGTTGGATATTATTCGTGATTTGACTATTGGCCTCCAAAAAGTTCAGACCAGAGAGATGAAAATAGTTGAGAGCCTAGAGAGGCCGGCACCTCGCACCAGGAAAAAGAAGTCTAGCTAGTGAAGCTGGTTACCCAGCTCCCCCCGCTCCTGATCTGAGCAGTACCTTCTACCCAAGTCCCGCCAGTCCTAACGCTGACCGTCCCATCTACCCACGCTGAGCCGTTCCAAACCTTTACATAGCCCCCAGCTGCTTCAACGGTTAGGCTGAGCACGTTTGTGTCAATAGACTCTGAGCTACCATTTGTAGCACGCATTTTAAATGAATAGGTGCCAGGCGTAGCAACGGATCCGCTAATCACTCCAGTAGCTGAATCAATAGCCAGGCCAGACGGTAGTGAGAATCCAGGTGTCTCGGAATATGTAACCGAAACTGGGCCCGCTGATACGGAGACTTGATCTGAATACGCCTCGTCTTGAACCACAATGCTGGAAGCCAAAACCTGGTCAGACCATATTAACGATGCATCGTATACTGTTATCGAATAATTCTCGGTTGTTGTAGTCTCGTATGATGAATTTCTCGGGGTCAAACTGAAGGTTAAGGTCCCGAAGCTTGTAGGAGTTCCAGATAAGGTTGAAGTACTAAAACTATTCTCGCTAGTCTGAGCATTAAATGACAGCCCCATGTTCGGTAAGCCTACGACACCCCAATTATTTACATAACTAGCAGAGACAGTACTGCTATATGCTAGGCCAACACGAGCCCCGGTAGCCAAAGTCGTGTCCGACCAAACAGGAAGTCGAGGCGACACCGTTATTGAAAAATACTCGGTTGATCCCGACTCACCTCCCGAGTTCCTAGGCGTTGCACTTACTGTATAGCTACCTGAATTTGTGGGAGTCCCCGATAATGTTACAGTGGAGAATGAAGTACCCGAAGTGGTTAGTCCAGGCGGGATACCATTAATTGTCCAGCTAGTGGCGTTTGTTGCGGAGAAATTAGATGAGTAGTAGGCTCCTACTCTTGCAGCGCTAGATACAGAAGTGTCTGACCATGAAGGAAGGGCTGCAAGTATGGTGTATGTTCCTTGGGATGTCGCAGGATTTCCAGAAGGACCGTTAGCGTAAACGCTTACGGTATAGCTTCCTGGAGATACATTACCTACTTGACCAGTTATGTACCCATACGAGCCGTAATCTTGTACATACAGGCCAGAGATAGGTATGCTCAGAGCGCTATAGTTTGTCCCACTTTGTCCATAGTCGCTGAAAGTGTTAGAGGCATCAATGTAGTCAGCGACACTGTCCCCAACACGGAAGCTACCAGACGAGACTCCATTAGTGAATGAGGGGTTACTGTAGGTTTGGGTCCAGCTAGCAGTCGCAGTTACGTCACTGTTGACAGTATAGTTCTGGCCCGCAGAATACGCTGACCCACCTATAATCCAGTAGTCAAATGTGTAGCCGGAGCGTGAGGATGACGGTAGCGATATTGAACTACCTTCGCTTACGGTTTGAGAGCCTGGAGAGTCTCCTCCGTTACCGTTAAAAGAGATGGTTCTATTAACTACAGTAACAACTTGGGCTACGTTTATACTTGCAGTAGCTGAGCCCAACAAGCTGTGGCTCACCGAGATAGAAACGGTAGTGCTGCCATTTGCGGAAGGTATGTACCTGCTGAATCCGCTATATATGGTAAAGCTTTGACCTGCAGCAAAGTTGAAGGAGAAGCTTAGACTGCTGTCCCCGCCTGTCTCAACTAGGGGGCCACTAGTGCTGTTTGCCCTACCGTTGGGCACAGAATACGAGCGAGGGGACCCAGTACTGCTTGGGCTATTGTTTACGGTTTGCCACTTCACTAGATTGGCAGAGACATCAATTCTAGTGCCGCCAGACACCGCGTAAGCTTCGGTGAAGAGTTCTATTCTGTATTGCGAGCGTGAGCTAAAGTTTGCATTTGTCTGAACCACTTAAATCACCTCTACTTCTAGTTAAAAGCTAATCCAGATGTCGCCCTCGCTGGGGCTCCCTGGCTCGGTTCCAATGTAGATAATTGGGAAGTTTGATCCGTACTTTGCATAACCTCCAGAAAGTGACACGGTACTTCCGCTCACTGCAACTGGCGCAACGTTCCCAATAGTGACTGATGGCCCTGTCTCACCCGTAGCGCCAGTCGGACCAGTTACTCCCTGAACACCGGTCGGACCAGTAGGGCCTAAGTCAGAAACTGCAATAGACCCAGCCATGCTGCTGTGATATTGGCAGACATAATAAAGATTATCGGGAGCATCAAATGGGACTTCCCAAATAATTGTCCCCACTTGAGCGCCACCATTTGTGACACCATCAGAGTAGACATCCCCCGAGCTGTACCCTCCAGAAACTGTTTGAATCCAAAAAGGATGTCCAGAGGCATTTACGTTGAGAACGTACCTGTGCCCTCTAATAACAGAGAGAGTTGGGTTGCTTGCCCCATTTATATTGTATGCGCCAGACCCAGCATTTGCGATTTCGTAAGTAATACCACCGCTTGGACCGGTTGGTCCAGTTGGACCGGTTGGCCCTAAATCACCAGTTGATCCAGTTGGACCTGTTACGAGACTGGCATCACCGGTTGGTCCAGTTGGACCGGTTGGCCCTAAATCACCAGTTGATCCAGTTGGACCTGTTACGAGACTGGCATCACCGGTTGGTCCAGTTGGACCGGTTGGCCCAGTCACAAAGCTGTCGGCTCCAGTTGGCCCTAAATCACCAGTTGATCCAGTTGGACCGGTTGGCCCGACCACAGAGCTGTCGGCTCCAGTTGGCCCTAAATCACCAGTTGATCCAGTTGGACCGGTTGGCCCGACCACAGAGCTGTCGGCTCCAGTTGATCCGGTTGGACCTGTTGGACCGATTGAACCTGTTGGACCTAAATCTCCCTGACTCCCGGTAGGGCCCGTTACTGTTGAAGCTGACCCGGTAGCGCCTGTAGCACCAGTTGGCCCAAGTGCGCCAGTCGGTCCAGTCACAAGTGACGCAGAGCCGGTTGAACCAGTAGCCCCTGTCGGCCCTAAATCTCCCTGAGCACCAGTAGGGCCAGTTGGACCAGTCACAAAGCTGTCAGCACCAGTTGCACCTGTTAGCCCAATTGGCCCAATAGGACCAACAATCTGACCTGCATCAGTCCAAGTCTCTGCACCATCTGAAACATAAAGATTACCATCGGAGTCAACAATGTACGCATCGTTGCTGGATGCCCCAGTTGGTAGACTTGCAACATCTGCAACAGAACCAACAAAGTGAATGTCAGTTCCTTGAGCTCCAGTTGGTCCTATAGCACCAGTCGGCCCGGTCACAAAGCTGTCAGCACCAGTAGGGCCAGTCGGCCCGGTTACAAAGCTGTCGGCTCCAGTTGGACCAGTAACGGCACTGTCAGCACCAGTAGGGCCAGTCGGCCCGGTTGGGCCAACAACAGTTGAGTCCTCGCCGACTAATCCCTGGACACCTTGATCTCCCTGAGGGCCAGTTGGTCCAATATCTCCCTGAGGGCCAGTTGGTCCAATATCTCCCTGAGGGCCAGTTGGTCCTTCTGTCGCCGAGTTGGTTACAGCGTTCCATGTTGCGCCGGTCCATATCCAAGTGTAGTCACCCGCGGTATGGGTCTCATTTACTTCCGGTGTGTTTGGAAAATCAACTGCCATTATGGAGTCCCTCCGTCAATTTTGTTGAGCGCTTCCCACAGTCCGGTAGATGAGTTGTATGAAGCAAGTGACCCGTCTTCTAGGTCTTCAGTTGGTAGTCCTAGACCGGCTGCGCCTGTGGGGCCCGTAACGGTTGAATCCAAACCCGTTGCACCAGTTTGGCCCTGAATCCCTTGAGGCCCGGTTACACCAATAGGTCCAATGTCTCCAGTTTCGCCAATCGGACCAGTAGGCCCGGTTACGCCTTGAATTCCCTGCTCACCTTGGGGGCCGGTTACTCCCTGAATACCCTGCTCACCTTGAGGCCCAGTTACACCTTGAATTCCCTGCTCACTTTGGACACCCTGAATTCCTTGTAGCCCTTGTGGCCCCGTTGGGCCCTGAACACCTTGGACACCTTGAGGTCCTGTTGGTCCTTGGGGGATGGTAAAATCTATACTTTGGTTTGGAGACGCTCCGGATATTACTACTCCTGCAGAAACACCCGGATCAGCCGTAGTTGTAGTACCAACTGATAGTTCATTATTTGCTCCTGTAGGGCCTAGATCTCCTGTTGGGCCAGTAATGCCTTGAACCCCCTGAATACCCTGCTCACCTTGAGGCCCAGTTACACCTTGAATTCCCTGCGCACCCTGAGGACCAACAATCTGACCTGCATCAGTCCAAGTCTCTGCACCATCTGAAACATAAAGATTACCATCAGCATCAACAATATATGCATCATTGCTACCTGCCCCATTAGGCAAGCTTGCGACATCTGCAACCGAACCGACGAAATTAATATCAGTCCCCTGAGGCCCGGTTGGCCCTAACGAACCGGTGGGTCCTGTCGGTCCAATTCGATTGGCGTTGATTTCAATCCAGTTTAGATCATAGTAGATGTAGAACCTAGCGTTTATATCATCAAACCAGGTATCGCCCTCTTCGGGCTCTACTGGAGGGGTTGAAGATACGTGATAGCTACCATCTGGTCCTGTAGCTCCTGTGGGCCCGAGCGAACCTGTTGGGCCAGTCTCGCCTGTCAGTCCAGAAATACCCTGTGAACCTGTCGGTCCGGTTAAGCCCCGAGGGCCGGTAGCTCCAAGTGCTCCCGTTGGTCCTGTTATTGATAGACCTGAGATCCCTTGAGGGCCAGTACTACCTAATGATCCTTGAGTACCCTGCTGGCCGAGTGCCCCTGTGGGACCAGTAATACTTAGACCTGAAATACCAGTTGCACCTGTAGCCCCGGTAGGGCCCGTTGCTCCCGCTGCTCCAGTTGTTCCGGACTGCCCGCTAGTACCATCTTGACCGTCTAGTCCAGCTGCACCAGTTGGGCCAGTTGCGCCTATTTGTCCAGCTGCACCAGTTGGGCCAGTTGCGCCTTGAGGTCCACCTGCGCCGGTCATGCCTACAGGTCCGGTGATACTATGCCCTGCAACGCCCTGGGCTCCTCTTGTACCCGCCCCACCTGCGCTCCCCTGAGGCCCAGTGGGTCCAGTTGGTCCGGTGATGGAGAGACCAGAAAGTCCAGTCAGTCCTGTCGCACCCGTTGGTCCTGAGCCACCAACTTGACCATCTTCACCATTAGTTCCAGAAGGTCCTGTCGCGCCCAGTGCGCCTGTTGGTCCTGTGGCTCCAATAGCACCCGTAGCCCCGGTAGGGCCTGTAACAGTGCTGTCAGCTCCTGCAGAACCAGTCCCGCCTGTGGCGCCTACTGCACCTGTTGGTCCGGTTTCGCCTGCAGCACCTGTACTACCTGTTGCGCCAGTCGGTCCTCCAGCGGGACCAGCCGCACCAGTTGGCCCAGCCGGACCTTGAGGGCCAGGACCCTTAACGTCTACAAATGCAAAATTGTCGGAAAGTACCACTACTTAGTCACCTCGGCTCTCACAATGAATTTACCTTGAATGATTCGCGTTGTGTCTCCAGCATTTTGGGACTCTACTTCTATGTCATAGACATAACTGTCTGGGATAAATCCAGCCATCTCGGCGGGAGGGATTAGCAAGGTAACTGTTCCCGCAGGTCCGTTCACTATAAGGCTGCCATCTCCGTCTTCTGTCGTATACTCTGCGATTATAACGGTACCAGGGTCATTAGTTGTGACCTCTCGAAGCCTTACTTGCATCCTTGCAGTGTACCCTGTAAGGTCTAAAACCTTTCGAGCAGAGTTCTTTACGGTAAAGACTTGGTGCACAGTAGAGCCTTGATCTGTCAATAAGTTGTAGACATTACCTCTAAGAGAGCTCATGCGGAAACGTCCTTACGGGGGAAAGTAGACTAGTCCCTATAATTTTACCGCAGTTTACCTAAACTGAGTTAGTAGCCAGCTGTGCTGCCACCACTCTCAAGCGGATGAGACCCATTAGCTAGCTGCTCTTTCCACTCTGTCTGCATCTCTTCTTGCTGCTTGCGGACTCCTGAGATCTCTTCTTCCCATTCTGCCATACGTTCTTCAGAGTATTCTGACTCTTTGTAGTCCCAAAAAGCGCCAATGGTGTGTCGAGTGGCACCCTTAACGACAAAAACTTGATGGACATTGTTAATGCCGCCTGGGAAGGTTATTAGCTCTCCCACTTTGGGGGCAATAGTGAGGTCATGGTCTCGGAAGTCCAGCTCCCCGCCCTCATAGTCATCATTGATGTAGAGCAAGCAAACTAACTTACTCTTCTCCCATGCAGACCAGTTGCCCTCCATGTCAGTATTGTCTGAATGAAATGGGGCGAAAGCACCTTCTTGCCACTTCTGCGCGTGGCTGGATACGGGCTTAAGTGGACGCTCAAAAGCGTGCTCGACAACCAGTTGAAGTCTAGTCGCAAGGTTTTTCATATAGTCCCGAGGGAGACCGTACTGCTCTAGCAGGGGATCTTCGGGTAGGAGACTCATTCCATAGGACTCAAAGAAGGCAGACATTGACCATGGCTGCGCTGGATCATTAAAGTACTCAACGACTTTCTTACACTCTTCTTCTGACATAAAGTTCTGGTAGTAGATAATGTCATCTTTGTAGTGGCCTCGTTCGCCAAATTCAGTGTTGGTCATTAGTTTCTCCTGTATATCCTGTGTCATCTAGAAATCGCTCCGGGACAAATCTTTGATTGTCTTTAGAGAATAGTTTAGCAAACTCATATACTAAGTAATTATACTCCTCTATAGGGACGTTTTCTTTAGCTGCTAGGAAAATGTCCTTAGCCTTGTGATAGTCATCCCTAACGAAAGTACACTCTCCGCCCCTTGGGCGGTGCAGTATTTTACTGTGAACCCGTCCAGTTGGTTCGTACAACTCAACCGTTAGGTAGTCTTTTGCAAAACCCCAGTCTTGATAGGCTCTGTAGCCAGTGACCGCCTCTACTACTTCTGGGTAGAAGTAGATAGAGCGGACGGGACTCTCACCGTCTCGCGCGATAGTGAGCATGTAGGAGTCGCCCTTCCCCGAAGCTACCCTAAGCTTGAACTCTTCAACCATATCAACATGGCCATGATTCAAATTATCTGACATTCTACTCATCTCTTACTGGCTGCTCGGATGCACTTAGTGCCTCTAATGAATTATATATGGCATCCGCATACTCCGTGCTTTGTTGGAGTGCCCTATAGAAAGACTCCCCCCTCAGCGTGACGCCTGTAAACTTTCTCTGCCCATGCGTAAATCCTGCCGAAACCGCATGATACATTGTAAATAGGTCCACAAACAGTAGGTCACCCTCCTGCCACGGGTGGGATATACGTATTGACTTATCCTCGTATAAGTCGTAGCCCAGGGTAGCTACTATTCGCTTAAAATTTACTTTCTGCTTTGGACTGGGCTCTCGTCCATCGAAAGAGTATAATTCTGGTGTCAATATGCATCCAGGATCTACCTCTACTCTTATAGTCTTTTTCCCAGTTATGGGACTGGTCTCCACCGCTCTAGTGAGGAAAGGCCCTGCCCCATCTGGATGGCTCTCTACACGTTTATCCCACTCGGTGATGCACTTGTCTAAAAACTCCTGCTGCGCTTCGGGCAGGCGGTCATAATAAGCCGAAGAGTCTACAAATAATGTTTGACCAGTCCCGGGAGTACCCGTAAAATGATACATGTTCCAGATTCCAGCCTCTATAGGGTGAACATAGTACGGCTTCTCTATATGCCAGTGAAGAGCGTACTCTTCAGTAGATAGCTCATAGTGCTTATCAGAACTATCTGAATGGCCCCCTTCGTAGGTCGTCCCAACAATGAGCCCTCGATAGGCTGCAAATTCCTCTGCAATCCTCGCGTGGTCGCCCTCTCCGAACCTAAACCCCCTAAGAACCACTACGCCTTCTTCTTTGAAGCTCTCCACTACCTGGGGCAATTTAGCTATAGCATCCTCTAGTGACTCAATTGAGATTACCCTAGGCTCCATGATCCGGGTCCCCCTTCTCCCTCTTTGCGGGTAGGGTGCCGGCCTCTAGGTGACTATAATACTCCGAGAGAGTGTAAATCTCTCGCATAAATGGGGCCATGACCGTAAGATCATGCCTACTTGTTCTTTCTTGCTCCATTTCTTGAAACCTTTCCCCGTATTTTGCATGCAGCGCATGCCATTCGGGACTCCCAGCAAAGTCATAGTGCCAGTACAGTCGAACTATATACTTAGCCGCACCCCATATCCGCCTAACTCCATGATAGTAGGGATATTTGGATGGGAAAAATACAAAGTCGCCTTTTACAGGCTTGTAGTCAATGGGCGGTCCTGCGGTCCCTGTCTCTGGGTCTACAATAGTGAAAGAGATTTCTCCACCAGTGTAGTCATCGTTTGGGTAAAGAACAGCAGTTATCCCGAACTTCTCTCCTGGCTGATCAGCTCGCTCGGCCATGTAATCCGTGTGGTAGTTCATCGTTAGATCTTCTCTGTTTATGAGATCCTCGTCTGGGATGTATCTAGCAAGAGACCAATTCTTACATGTCCAATTAGGCAGCTCAATGCCGGTGGCCTTTACGTACTCAGCTGAAGCTCGATGAAACTGTTGAGCAATTTCTGCCCTATAGGGGTCAACATTGCCAGCCACCATGACGGCATCCCAGTCCTTCTCGTCTGGGAAGTGCTCAGAACCTTGAAGTATCTTACCCTTACTGTCCACCTGCCTGCCAAAACCATACCACCCCTTCCAGGTAGCAGTTCTCTCATAATGCTTAATTAGGTCTTCTGGGCTAGTAAGAACATTGTGAAATACGATTATATTGGGATCCAGTAGGGTGACTTCATACGCACCTAGGGTTGATCTCTCTATCATTTTGTACTCCTCAACACGGAGACTAGGTGCCTTACTCTTTTAACCCTCTCGCCGCCTTTCCAATGATGGGTTATCAGCATCTTTCGTCCATTAGTTATGTTGCAAGATTGATGTTTGTACGGCATAAACGACGGGAACATCACAATACTACCCGCTTTGGGCTTAATCTTAACGTCCAACTCTGGTTCTACGAACTCTAGCTCGCCGCCGTCATAATTGTCATTTAAATACACCACTACGGTATACTCTATGTCAGAATTGCTCTCATTCCAGTCGATATGCGGTCCCATTTGGCGGTCAGGAAAATACTTACTCACTCCCATTGTAGTTCGAGGATGGCTCATGTGATTGCAGGCATATTTTGTAGAGACCTCGTCGATGTCAAAAATGGAAGCATAAGTTTTAGCACAGCTTTTCATCGCATTTGAGATAGTATCCATGACCCATAGCGACTCGTCTATAGTGGTTTGATCATCTTCATACTTCACGCTGTACCTGTTTAGGTACTTAATCTCGCCGTAACTAAACCCCTCTGCATCTCCGCCAGTGTCCCAGGTAGACCAGCCAGTCACTGGTGCACAGTCTAGTCGCTCGAGAGTTGCCACTAGCTTGGATGCATCCGGGATGGCATTCTCGAAATAAACTATTTTTTCTTTTATGACTTTATATTCCGTAGACACTGTTCACTCCATTTTCTCTAGTTTCAATTAACTTTACGTACTTGGGCGCGTCTTCTGGATTCGAGGGGTACACCCACAAGCCAACAAATTCCCTATCTTCGGAGGAAAATCCTCCGGTCACCGCATGGGCGTTCTTAAACAAATCTGCTAGAATTAAATCACCTTGGTTCCATCTATGCTCTGCCCTAACAGAGATGTCATCCCAAACGTAGTTATGTATTACGCTCTTAAGCTCTTCATACCTGAATGCCTCGGCGGGGGTTGGCAGCCTCCCGTCAAAGGTAGAGAGCCAATGTGAATCTGAGTTAAATCTGGTCATGTGCATTCTTATGGTCCTCTCTCCTGTATACCAATGAGCCTTAACTACATCAGTAGTAAACTCCTTGCCATCGTGCGGTTCAACCCATGTTTGAACTGAGTTCTCTAGAAATTCCTGATCATTGAAGGGCAGTAAATTGTAGATTTTAGACGTATCTACAAACCAGGTTTTACCGACATCGGGTTCAACTTTAAACTTTAGCATATTCCAGACACCTGCAATTATGGGGGAATGGTCGTCGTACTCTATATGCTCTAAATGCCAACCCAGTGCGACTTCATCGGGAGATACGGCCTCCTTGTTGGAAAGCCTAGAGTGGCTCTCTTGATACACTTGCTCAAAATCTGAAGAGCTATTCGGTGTCCAGCCTGATACGTCACCTAATGCTCTAGTGAGCTCTAACTGCTCGTCAGTTGTCAGATTAGCCCCCCTAAGTACTACAACTGATTCACGGAAGAAGACTTCTAGGATTGCATCTAGGTCCCCCAGTATTTCGGAGTAAGAGCTGTAATGCCGGCAGTTAACTGGGATCATGAAAACCCTCTCAGAAGTTTCGCAGTATAGGACGAAGCGTAGTGTGGACATGCGTAATTATGGTTTTTCTACCCCTTGTTAGCCTTTTTGACTCGTGAAGGTACCCTGATGGGAATACTACAATACTACCTGCTTTATTTTTTATGGATATGTCTAAGCCACCCTGGACAACTGCCAACTCCCCGCCTTCATAGTCGTCATCTAAGTATACAGAAATAGTATATGTATCCTTATCGGGTATGGTCCTATCAGGATGAGGTCCCATGCCGCCACCTTCATTGTACTTACGAATGCCGTAGACAGGTCCATCACTATAAATCTCGCTGCGCAAGTGCTCTAACTCATCCGCAGAGGCCCCATGGGCTTCCATGAAGACCCTGCAACAATTTTCCATAGCATTAAGTAAGGTATTTAGAATATATGCGGACTTTTCTTGCACATGAGCATCAGCCTCTTGCCTTAGTTTAGAGTAGCTTAAAGTTTTTAGGTCACCGTACACAGGCTCATCTGGGTCATTGTTGGCGTGCCACGGCTCCCAAGGGGTCACAGAGAGGCTGTTCACTTCGTCTAGCGTGCGAATTAGGGTTGCTATCTCCGGGATTACGCCAGGGAAATAGTACACATTCTCGTGTAAAATTTCATAACTTAGATCGGCCATGAGTTCTCGGGCCATAACGGTAATTGCTCACTTATAAACTTTCTGGAGACTACTTGGACTTCATTTGTGAAGTACTTGATGCCTTCTGTTAAGTGACTTGATCCGTGAACTGCTCTCGACGGAAATACGACTAAGCTGCCACCCTGAGGTTTGATAGACACGTCTATGTCGGTCCAATAGATTTCTCCACCAGAGTACTCATCGTTTAGGTACAAGGTGGTAGTTATCCCGACTGGATCTTGTCCGTCAATATCTGGATGAACTCCGTGATGGCCTCCCGCTAAGTACTTTTTAATTGCAAAATTAGGTGACCTATTTTCCCAATAGAACTGGTTAAATTTCTCTAGGTTCTCCTCGGTCATTCCTAGGTTTTTGAAGTAGATACTATAGCCAGTTATGATTGCAGTGTCTAGAGTGTTAATAATTTCCGCTACAACCTCTCTATGCTCGGCAGTCTCCTCATTAAGTTTTCCGCGCTCTACGCTTTTCATAATACCGTACTGATAGGGGTTAACCTTGTCATGAGCGTCCCATGGCTTCCACTCGCCTATAGCAGGCGTGCTTGTATCCTCTATATACTTAAGAAGTTCCTTGATATTAGGTATAATGGCAGGGAAGTATAATATTTTTCCGTCGTAGTAGCTCTCATAAGTTGCGGTCATTCTTGGTCCTCATCGAGGTATTTTATCTCTGCGTTCACATCTCTGTAGCCAGACCCTGCGTTGTACTTCTCCCTGGACTCAGGGCTGCTGGCATCAAACTCTCGTTGAAAGATGAATCCGGGGAACATATACTTATCACCATTCTTCATAAGATGTACCTGGTGCTTATAGGGATGAGTTGATGGGAAAATTAGTGCCTGACCGGCCTTGGGCTTAATGGTGAAGTCAACTAAGTCCTTATTGGCCGGATCGGTTGCCTCTTTCTTAGGCTGCAGGTGTCCGTTCTTGGGGTTCCTAAGGTCATAAGGTCTAATAATAAATGACAACTCACCGCCATCGTAATCATCATTAACATATACTATTATCGACCATTTTAAGCTTTCGTCGCCCGCTTGTGCATCAAAATGGGCACCCATGTCGCACCCTGGACGATATTTCATCATTCCGGCAAAGGGTGATACATTTGGCTCCCCCTCTTCCTCGTGATCTTCGTAGAACGCGGCGGAGATTTTCTCGATTGCGCCCCTAATCTGACTCACAACCCACTCTACGTCAGCCTTGCGGTCAGACTCCAGTCCTTCCAGAGCATCTAGCCCAAAATCCTTCTTACTGCCAAAACTGTGACCGTCTTGAGTGTTAGAGAACCAAAAACCCCACTCTGGGATTACAGCTTGAACACTCTCGTCCTCGTCTAGCTCTTCAATCAGGCGGATCAAACGTGCGGGATCATCTAAGACGTCAGAGTAGAGGTAGACATTCTCGTGTAGTTTCTCTTCTAAGTACATTATTTTCCTAACTAAACTGCCACATTGGTGGCTGATCTTGAATTGCATTGGCGTTAATCATCCAGCGCTTAACGTTTGGCCCTATCTCGGATACCCAGTGTTCGTATGGGAAGGCGCAAGGGAAAATTACTATGTCTCCTGCTTCGGGCTTATGTGAGCCTTCAACATAATCTGACTCGCTGTAAGTACCGTCAGCTTGCTTGTTATAGCTACGAACAGTTACTGCTCCGCCTTCTCCGTAATCATCATTTAAGTAGAGATTATAGGCAAAAGTTTGATTTGCCCAGTCCCATTCTTCTTTTTCATCCTGATTGCCACCTTCGCCGCTAGGGTGTAGGTGCAGATGCCCAGAATAGTCAGAGTGAGGACCGACGCCCTGTGGGCCCTGGTAGTATCTAAACTCTAGGGGAGCATGCTGAATTATGTTTATATTCAGATCCCATCTAGTCATGTAGTCATCAACAGCCTTCTCAAAAAGGGCTAAAACCTCAAGCATGGGTGCGTAAGCTGTATCATCAGATTTAGGGTCAGGGTATGTAGCTTTAAAATCTTTGAATATAGGTCCACCTAGTATCCCGTAGTCTAAATCTTCAGGCTTTCTATACTTCTCGAATATTGGACGTCGCCTTAAGCCGTCTTGGTCCTCCCACTCATTTGCTTCTTCTAGTAGGTACCCGTGGCCAGAAGGCGCGGTGTAGAAAGATTCCACCAAAGCGTTACAGGTCTCCCTGGATAATGCCGACTTGTAGACCGTGGCGTACTTGACTAGATCAGATCCCTCTAATGGCATCTTTACGCCCTCCTATGCTCTTTGATCGTCCAGAAAAAGGGACACACAAATCTAATACCGGATTTAATCTCAGTGACGCCGTGTATGTAATGCATATCTCCTGGGAAAAAGTAAGCAGCTCCTGCTTTAGGCTTGAACTGTATGCCTTGGTTCGGGAAATAGAGCTCTCCACCTTCATAGTCATCATTTATGTAGAAAAGTCCAGCAATGTCGTAGTACGGGAAGTCGTTGGGCTTACCGCGGTTCTCGCCTTCGTGTAGCTCCTTATCAGCGTGTGGCTGCTGGCGCTGACCGGGCAGCCATCTAACAATCGCTGGGCTTGTAGCATGTGCGTCTACGCCAAAAAACTCATCTACTCTAATCTTTAATCGAAGCTGCATCTCACTAATAATCTTAGGAATCTCTGGATTGACAAGGGTAAGAGTTGGTGCGGTTGCAACTCTATGGTCCCAGTAGCTAGAGTCGTATATAACCACACCTTCGTCATTGTAGTGGGTCTCAGTTTGATCCCAAGTGGTGTTGGTCTTAGAGAACTCGGTAAGAATTGAAAGCTCATCCTCTGTCATAAAATCCTCTATTGCGATAATATTATCTACGGAGTCACCAAAAAATCCCGAGGGCGTGGTCGAATTATAGTCTCCGCCTGATATGTTTGTAACTTTATCTGTCATAGCCATAGTACTATCTTACTCTATTCATATTTACGTCTTTCCCAGACTTGTTTTTGGTATATGCCACCATCTGGTTGCCTATACTTAGCACTGTTTTCTTGGTTTTTTTGCATCATTGTCGGCATGTCAATAGTGGCGTCTATCTCGGAAGTCCAGTCTTCACGCTTAAATGGCAACAATTGAGCATACGGTGTTCCGGCCGGAATAACCCCCGTGAAGCCCTTGACGATATAGAAGGGCATGGTGCCTGGCAAGTGAACGTGATCATTATCAATGATCCCGCTGGTAGTGAGGAACGGTAACTCAAACCTGTTAAAAGGCTGAGTATAGAGGACACTATATCCCTCTGGAACCTCTACTGCCCAATCCGACCACCAAGCAAAGTGCATCTGATGGTAACCCATTGGCGCCTTGAACTGGGGCATTGCGGGTCTAAAGGCTACAAAGTCTTTATGTTTTTCGTCATGAATCCTATATTGAATACCCCCTGAGGCATCTTCGAAAAACTCTACGTCGCAGGGGGTTCTGTACACATAACCCGTTCCCATGATGTCGTAAATTGCTGGGCATGCTTTCCACGTAGGTATCTTCCCACTGCCGTCTGGCATCTCCCACGGTTTTCCAGTCATAGGATTTTGAGCAAAGCGATCAGCACTCTTATACCAGTCTGGAATAGTTTTTAAAGTTGCCTTTGGAGCAGAGCTACTCTCGCCGGTAAGCCACGGTCTATTTCGAACAAATTTAATCAGCTGCGTTATTTTTGCCATCTGTGCCCTCTACCTCATAACTTTCTCCTGTAAAGGGGCAGCTGACTGTTTTCAGCCTAATTGACTTAGTTTCGTGCTCGCCTACTGAATCTCCTTTATAGTCTAGTGCTTCTCTATACATTTTTGACCAATCTCCCACGCCGTTTTTTATCTGAGCAGCGTCACCGTATTTTCTTACTTCTTGCCAGTACTCATGGGTGGCATAGCCATCCGATATCTCCATCGAATACTCATCCTCTAAGCCACTCAAGGAAATTGGAAGAATTGCTGCGATGGGCGTCCCCGCTGGTATGACTATTTCTTGATTCGGCTCCGTTAGCCTCCACCCCAAAGGGAGCTCATGCATATAAAATGATGTGCTTATTAATGTTGTGTAGCATTGAGCACCTCTGGTAAATAAATTTGGCACTGGCATTGCTAGAAGGGATGTGCTGGAATCCGTTCTAAACTGCAAAGACGAGTGAAAACTAAGAGTGGCATTTCCTCTAGTGTTGCTGACAAACTCTGCACCTTCAAGTATTGTTACGTGATCAGGCGTGGTGTCAGTTACGCCGTCCCAAACAACTCGGATATCACCTGGAAAAGAAATTCCCCACCCTAGCCTGTTGGTAAGATTTAACGGAAAGCACATGTAAGCGTGCTTCTCAGGGGTATCATCCATCCAGCCTCGCTTGGCTTGTAGCTGCTCTAGGTCTGCCCCTCCGGGCTTAGTCTTCTGTACCGAGATAGTCCCCATTAGGAACCAGTTTCCTCAAAGAAGTCTGGCTTATGGAACTTATCTGAATAATCAAGCATTGTTACCATGGAGTACTTCGTACCAGAGGTTACGGGCATGGCGCGGTGCGGATACATAAAGTTTGACGGGAAGATGTAAACATCTCCAGCTTTTGGCTTAATCTTCACATTCTGTAGACGGAAATAGAGTTCGCCGCCCTCCCAGTCATCAGTGGGGAACGCAACTATGGACACAACACAATTGTAGGAGTATCCGTGATCATGGTGCTCCTGAAAGTGCTGCCCTTCGTGGTAGCGTACATAATTTGTTGCTTCCCAGTAGCGTAGCTCTCCAACGTTATAACGTCTGGTATAGTCTTTTACTACTTGCATCTGCCTATGATTTACATCATCAGACAGTGACCTAAGCCTATCTCCGTGCTCCGACTCGTCGGAATCCAGGTCTGCTCTCTTATACTTAAAATCTACACAGTCGCGGTACTCTGGCATTTTCATTGAGTAGCCGACCATAGCTTCACGATAGTTGTAATCGTTATTGGGATCGTCTATAACTGATTCCAGTCTATTTACTATATCCAAGCCAACAGGAAGAACGTCTCTGTAAACCCAGATTCCAGATCCAGGTATAACCTCTTGTGCATCACTCCAGGTCTGCTCTTCTATTGTGTACCAGGTACGAAGACGTTGATCTAAATTAGACTGCTCTTGCTTACTTTTTTCAGAGGCCTCGAGGTCTTTTAGCTCCTGTTGCTCCATAGCTGCTTCGCCTAGTTCATTATACATGGGTTCCTTAATACTTTAGTTCGTAGCTTTTGATGGTCTGAGATACTTTTTGATTAACTCCGTCACGATCATTGTAGTCGGTCATGACGACAACAGAGTATTTAACCCCACTAAACATTTCCTGTGAGGCGTGCTCATAGATAAATGTCGAGGGGAATATTGCAATGTCTCCAGGTTTCGGAGTGAGCTCTAGCCCAAATCTGGGGAAATAGAGCTCTCCACCTTCATAGTCGTCATTAAGATAAATTACAGCTGACACCGTGGCAACATACGTGGGCCCGTGATCTGCATGAATTTTAAAGTGAGTACCTGCACCGTCATACTTAACAAAATTAAATGCTTCATATTTTTGAATGCCTACACCCCAGTAGCGGCCATAGTCATCCATGCACTTTTGTAGTTTCCTAAATATTTCTTCGTGCAGGTCATACAACTCGGCGTTCCTGGAGTTGCGCTCCCCGTGTGAGTTTTTTGCTATCTTAAAGTCTTGAGCATTTCTTGCGGATAAAGTGGCCTCTTCACTTTGCGTGACTTTAGCACCACCCCAAAAGAACTCATCGTTATCATTGAGTGAGGACTCTAAAGTCTCTATATACCTAGCACCATCAGCTTCTGAGAACACGTTGCTGTACACATTTATGCCTAGTGCTGGGTTGCTTATATCTATTGACCCAAGCGCTCTATCTGGCATGCGGTTAGCAGATGTTTCAGACCTATCTTTAGTGTGCCAATCATTCATGGCTATAATCCTACTACTTAATCGGAAAGAATAGGGTCATGGGATCTAAAAACATCACCATGCCTTGGAAGATCAAGTTTGTCAAAATTGTAATCTGGTTCGCAATGTCTTGGGTTCATTCCGGTTGCTTCACAAAAAGCTAAGCACTGATCTTTTGTGACCTCTCCGTAGGGCCCTTCTAGTCTCCCGGACATGAGCTTATTTATCCTGAGCATAGTCTCATCCGATTGCTTCCAAAATGCATCTTTATGGAGGTCTGCCCATGGCCGATGGGATATTGTCCTAGAGGTGTCTTCGCCTGGATACATTTTATGGGTGTCGTGAAGATATAGAGGTTTCTGCGATGAGTACACCCTCCATCCTTTTGCCCAAGACCTAATCGTGGTAGAGATCTCATCAGCATGATATCCCATATCTGGATCCATAGGGACCTCTATCGCAAATTCTTTTGGGCCAAAAGTCCAGCTAAATTGGATATAACAGTCCTCTAAAATCTCGTCAGTGTCCGGTACATCGATTTGCAGCTCATTTGGAAACCCATATCCTGGAGTATAATCTTTAGATATCTCAGGCCTGTACCTGTTTACAGGTCTCTCTTCTAGATCAAGAGCAATAGTCTCATCTGGGTTGTAGTTGAACTGAGGGCCTGAAGCGGTGATTACTGCTTTTGGTGTGATAGCCCTAGCCTTGGAGTACTCGCTCATTAGATCTGTATCCCAGTGTTCAGCAAACCTATTATGACCGCAGGTGTAGAGCACAAAATCATAGTAGAGTTCGGTCTCTAAGGTTTTTCCTCTTGACCAGACTATTCCTCTAAACTCTGACAGGTCATATTTTTTAAAATCTAGTTGGTGCTGCGGGATAAAAGATAGATCAGCATGTAACTCGTCCCTAGACTGCTCTGAGATTACTGTAAATCTTAGGTCTTCGGGGCGATCCGATTTATCATAGCAATCCCTAACCGACTCCTCTAGGTATCTCTCCCTATAAGCAATCATGGAAACGAGTATCACGCTCATTTGGAATTTATTTCTTTATTTCTAACTTTCTTAGCTTCTAGTACGTCTTCTGGTATAGTCCAACACTCGTGGCACTCTACCTCTCCGTATGCTCTACAGTCCTTATTCTCTGCAGGAATATTGTCAAAGTAAGGGGCATTCCCTGCATGTTCGGCGTACCTGATGTCCCCGTCCCAGCGGTACTGGTCGATTGCTGTCTCGAAGGATTCTTGAGTTCCATCAAGATCTCTCCACCAGTGATCTGGCTTTGTGTAGATTGCAAACAGCACAACTATGTAAGCTTCAGGATCCCGTGATGGGAAAGCCGGCCTTCCATGTGCCTGCTGACAGGAAGACATAAAAATAGCACTGTTTTCTTGTTCAGAAAATAATTCTCCGTCAACCAACAGCCCCCAATCGTCTAAATTCTCCTTTATGACGCACATGTCCATGGTGTGCTGGCACCCATTTTGATCCATGTGAGTCCACAGATAAGGTATATTTCCCTCGTTTATCTGGTATCTACATGTGTAGTAAAAAGATAATTCTATATCTGGGTCTTGAAAATTTTCTCGAGCAAGTTTTAGGAAGGCAGCATCTATCTCTTCCGTAAAATGAACATTTAGCGTCCACCGACTAGCAATACTGTGATACCTGGTATCAGACCCTGGCCCCCAGTCCAGCCCTTGAAGCCGAGACTTTACCTGAGTAAATAGATGATCAGGTAGCGCATTAGGTACCGAAATGGCAGGTGGCACCTCAGGTAGGGGGAAAACTATGTGTTCGCTGTTGTCTGCAATGTTTGGCATATATACATCCTAACATAAAAAGAAAAGGCGACTAGATCACTCTAGTCGCCTGCTCCTTTTGAGCTTATTGCTCTTCGAACCCTGGAGGTATTGAGAAAATACCACTAAAGTACGGTGGGAAGAACGGTGGGAAGAACGGTGGGAAGAACGGTGGGAAGAACGGTGGGAAGAACGGTGGGAAGAACGGGAAGCTAGGTGGGAAGAACGGTGGGAAGAACGGTGGGAAGAACGGTGGGAAGAACGGTGGGAAGAACGGTGGGAAGAACGGGAAGAACGGTGGGAAGAACGGTGGGAAGAATGGAGGGAAGAACGGTGGGAAGAATGGAGGGAAGAACGGTGGGAGCGTGTCAATCTCGTTAGAGTATGCGGACCAAGCAGATATACCATTAGCGTTTGTGGCGTATACACGGTACTTGTTTAAGAGTTCGCCTTCACCCTCTTGTGTAACTGTGAAGGAGTTGGTTGCAGTAGTACCTGTTTTAGGGGTGCCGCCTTCAATCTCCACTGACTCCCAGTTGTAGCCAGAAATAGCTTTACCACCACTGGCGGGAATTGTAAAGGTTACGTCATCTTGATTCTCTACTGTTGACGCTGCTGCTACAGATGCTGGAGCTGCAGGCACGGTTGTTGCTGTAGAGCTAGAAGCGGCCGTGGCACCTGAAGTACCGGAAGGATTTGTCAAGGATATAGACATTACATAAGCAGTATCAGAAGTTAGCCCTGCGACAACAGCGGTGTAAGTACTTCCCGAAGGAGCGGGTAGTGATCCAGAGTCGACAGTAGTGCCACCTGCGGTTATAGTATACGAAGCTGCTTCTGGGGAGAGCGCGTCAATCTCCCAAGTTACAGTTATCGCGCCATCATTGTAGGCACGTGAAGTCCCTACGTCGGTGGCTGTAACGTTTAGGGGTGCTAGGGGCTCTAGGAAGTCATTCTGTGCAGAAGACCTTCCGCCTGCTTCTTTCTTTGCCATTATCTGTTACTCTCTCTTAACTAGTTGCTTACGCTGTGAGGTCGCCGAATAGAATCCAGCTATCGGTGCTACGTTTCATTATAGTACAAGATGACCACTGCGTCCGGAGCTTATTTCCAGGTGTGAAGTTTACAGTCACTCCTGATGCTCCAGATACGGTAACTTGACCTGATCCAGTCTGCATAATATCCATGCTAGCACCTACTGGCCAAGCTAGAGTGGAGTTGGCTGGAATGGTGAAGGTAGTCGCACTGCCGGAGTTCATCTCAACTACGGAATCTTGGTGAGGTAGGGCGTCCAGCGTGTAGCTAGCCGTCTTCTCTGTGAAGGTTGTGAGGGATACAACGCCTGAGGACGTCTGAATAGTGCCGTCTGGGAACACAAGGTTGGTGACGTCTAGGGTTGTGATAGTCGCGTCTACTAGGGTTGGATCCGCCGCTAATGATATCTGAGTTCCAGATACCTCTAGGTTTGTTCCAGCTGTAACGGATCCTGCACCAGAGAACTGTGTGAACTCTAGGTCGTCTGTTCCGACTGTTACAACGTCACCAGAGGTTTTTACCCATCCAGTGTTGTCGTATAGGGTTCCTCCTAGTACGAATACGAAGTCTCCACCGCTCATCTCTAGTGGCTCATCGAAGTCGAGTGCACGTGATGCTGCGCCAGAAGCTGCAGTTACGTAGATACCGTTTTCGCTTGCATCTGTCTGCGCTTTTACGAGAACCCTGTCACCTGTAGCTAGAGTTACTCCGTCGATTACGGTGCTGTCTACTAAACCAGTAGATAGATCTACGTTAGCTGTTGTAGCAGCTTGGGCAGCTTCGTGAATGTGAAGCCCCTGGGAGATTGAGTCTGCATACTGCTTTGTAACTACACCAAGAGCCTGTGTAGGATCTGCAGCAAGAAGTAGAGGTCCAGTCAATGTTCCACCAGCAAGGTTTAGTTTTGCGTCGAGAGCGGTCTGAGCTGCACTAGAAATAGGCTTTGCTAGATCTGCAGTGTTGTCTACGCTACCGAGGCTGACCATTGCAGCAGTTACACCAGAAACAGTTCCAGTAAACGTCGGGCTAGCAGTTGGCGCCTTAGTGTCAATCTGAACTTGAACATCTGAGGTTGTAGTAGATAGGTATCCAATTTCGGCTGCTGATACGCCGTCGATGCTGGTGGATGAGGGGAGTACAACAGTACCAATAAATGTTGGACTATCTAGTGGTGCATAAGTTGATGCGGCAGATGCAGAAGCTAGTTTTGCATCCATCTGTGTTTGGATACCAGAGGTAGTGCCATTTAGGTGGCCAAGCTCTACTGCACTAACACTTCCAATTGACGTGGTAGCTGGCAGTTCTACTGTTCCACTAAAAGTTGGCCCATCTATGTCGGCCTTCTCGTCAATAGTTCCTTGCATTATCGAAGCTGCAGATGTAGTTTGGTACGCTGCAAGGTCTTCTGTGAGCACTAGAAGAGAAGTATCCGCAATTCCGTGGACAGCTGTAGTGTCGGCATTGTGCTCGGTTACGGCAGTTGAGATGTCGGAAGTTACAGCTAGAAGAGAAGTATCCGCAATTCCGTGGACAGCTGTAGTGTCGGCATTGTGGGTAGTTAGATCAACTGTAACTAATAGGTCAGAGGTATCTGCAATTCCGTGGACATCAATTGTTTTGGACTCGTGGTCGCCCAACGCGTCGTTAACTTCTGCCAGCTGAGAGCTGATGACAAGATCTGTCACATCTGCGATGCCGTGAACATTATCTTCTAGGCCAGCATGCGTATCGACTACAAAATCAGCGTAACTCTTGCCAATCCAAGTAACATCATTGTACTCGGTTATGCCGTCGCCGATGCGGGCGTAATTGGTGTCACTCTCTATATAAATAGTGTTTGCGTAAGTTACGGCGTTGGCTGCTCCCAGGTCAGATGCGGTCCCAATTATGTAAGCTAACTTTGTTGCGATATTGGCTGAGACTGTAGAAGCAAAATCTGCATCATCACCGATAGCTGCAGCTAGCTCATTTAGGGTATCTAAAACTCCAGGAGAACTGTCAACAAGTGCTGCAACGGCACTATCGGTATAGCTGGCAGCATTGCCCTGAGCTATATTTGCTTTTGTTTGAGCTCCCGATTGAGTTTCGAGAAGGGAAGTGTCAGCAATACCGTGAATCCCAGTCTGGTCACTATTGTGATCACCTAGTATGGAGTCAGCATGAGCAATAGCGCTATCCTCAGCCTGAGATATCGTCTCACCTATAGTGGTAATAAAATTTGCATCATCACCGATAGCTGCAGCTAGCTCATTTAGGGTATCTAATGCGTCTGGTGCAAGCCCTACAACTCCAGCTATTGCATCAGCTACATAAGCTTCGCTTACTGCTCCGTAAGCTAGCGATGCCCATGCTGTGACGCCATCACCAATCTTAATTGCCGCGGTATCTACTTCATATCCGAGCTCTCCAGTTGCAAGAGTTGGGTTAGCACTAGTCCACTCGGCTGCGGTACCGCGCCTAAATTGAATTCTGACTGACATTTGTCTTATTCCTTAGTTTGCTTAGAAGCTAGTTGGGCTTCCGCCGTCGTAGTTGATATTGTATACGCTTACCGCGTCTCCGCCATCAACGTTTGTGATGTCGGATGCTACCATTGAGACCCATGCTATGCCGTCGTAGGCGTACATTGACCCAACGTCGGATCGAAAGAAGAGGTCACCCTGATCTGCGTCCACAGGGAACGATGTACCCTGTACGATATTGATCGGGGTTAGGAATTTCTTGCTAGCCATTTGGTGACCTCTTTCTTCTGTCCTATTTTAACTTATTTCTGTGTTAGCCAGTTATTACGACTCGATAGCTGTCAGCAGCAACGGTTGTTGATGACATCCATGAGACTGTGACGGTGTTGGTATCGGTGAGGACTACGTCGGCCTCAACAAGTGCATTGGTCGATAGATCGCGTATTTGAGCAGTTACATCAGATGTTCCCAAGTTGTGAGAAATACTGAAGGTTACAACTCCGGCAGATGGTGTTAGCGAACCATTGTTTACTGCGTACTTAGTGGTTGCGCCCAAGTTAGAGCGAGCACCTGCAGCACTGGTTGCGCCAGTACCACCATTAGTGATTCCAACTGTACCGTTTACGTTTTGAGCATTCCCGGATATGTCTCCAGTAATGTCATCGCCGTCGATGGTAGACAGTGCGCTAAATGCTCCTGTACCATTACCAACTAAGTAGCCGGTTAGGCTAGTTGCGCCGGTACCACCATTTGCAACATCAATGGTAGAGCCATTCCAGACTCCGGTAGTGACGGTCCCAAGAGTAGTAATAGATGTCTGACCAACGTAAGTAGCGGCAATATCAATGCTATCGGCGTTAGCAGTAATGCGGTCTGCGGTGCCAACTACGTCTAGAGTCGAGCCGCTCTTGACTATACCGGTACCAGCAACAATTTGACCAGTCCCGGAGAATTGGGTCCAGACCATGTCGTCAGTGCCGATAGTTAGTGGGTTGTCGGAGGATACAACGAATCCAGAGTCAGAGTTTAAGGCACCCTCTTCAACGAATACGAATGTTCCAGCGTTTAACTCATCTGGCTCATCGGCATCGGTAGCCCTAGTCCACGCGCCACCATCAACTACAACGTAAATACCGTTGGTAGCTGCATTGGCTTGGTCTTTAACAAGAACACGATTGCCATCAACTAGTACTACACCGTCAACTGTTTGTAGCCCAGATAGTGTGATTGCAGAATCAGTAGCAGCACGAACCGAACCCTTGATGTCCAGACCCTGAGCAGCAGACTGAATCTCAGATCGTAGAGTTGATAGGACAACATCATCAGCATCGCCGAAAGCCGTAGTGAGTTGCGATACAACTGCATCGTCGGCATTGCCATAGGCAGTAGTCAGTGCGCTGGTTACAGCGTTGTCACCGTCCGTGATTGCCTGGCTTAGCGTACCACTAAGGGTAGTATTTGCACTAGCTGCAGTGTTGGCGGCATCAGATACAGCTTGAGTTACAGAGGCAACGGTAGCAACATTTGCAGTGTCTACAGCAAACGCACCATCGGTTACGGTAAGGGTGCCGTCAGCAGCAGTAATTGCAGCACGTGCGCGAGCGGTGGTGAAGTACTGGCTAGTACCTTCAGCAATGTCGCTGGTGGTCAGACCGTCAGCATATGAAACAGCATTACTGTAAGCAGTGCCCGCAATTGTGTTGGCGTGGTCTTTTGCATTCTGAAGGGCGGTAGCAGCAGTTCCTGCAGCGTCATAGTTAGGAGCTAGACCGTCAGCGTATGAGACAGCGTTGCTGTAAGCAGTGCCAGCCTGAGAGGCTCCTGTACCTGCAGCGTCATAGTCAGATGCCAAGCTATCAGCATATGTATTAGAAGCAGTACCTGCAGAAGCAGCAGCACCAGCGGCATCGAAGGTGCCAGCAGTGACCGAAATAGCATTACCGGTTACGGTAATGCCAGTTCCAGGTACTAGTGTATCCTGCTTAGCAGCAACCAGACCAGTTACTGTGGCTGCAAAGCTTTCGTCGTCAGCAATAGCTGCGGCTAGCTCATTTAGGGTGTTTAAAAGATCGGGGGCTCCGCCTACTAGCTCCGTAACTGCAGCGTCAGCATAGTTCTGAGCAGCAATTTGGGCGGCAGCAGCTGCACCAGCAACGTCATAGTTGGGGGCTAGACCATCAGCGTAACTCTGAGCAGCGCTCTGGGCAGTTGCAGCAGTTCCTGCAGCGTCATAGTTGGGGGCTAGGCTGTCAGCATAAGCTTCGGCAGTTGCCTCAGCGGCGGCTTGCGCACCGATTGGCTCGTAGACAGTAGCTAGACCATCGATTGCTGTTTGGATTGCATCTTCAAGGTTTCCACCTTGAGCTAGAAGCTGCCACACTGAACCATCGTAGTAACGGAGGGTACTATCTACCGTGTTGTAGTAGATCTGCCCCGATACCGGGGAAGAGGGAGCTGTGGCTAGGTTTTGAATCCTAGCATTTAGAAGCTCATTTTTGTTTAGATCGAGCCCTGTTAAGAACTGTTTTGCCATGGTCGTTTTCCTTAGGAGAGGTTCGCAGTGCCGGTTATGGCTACTGAGAAGGTTATGGTTAGAGCATTCTTGTTAGTGTGTTCAATCGCACCTTCCACCAAACTGTTAGCCGTATCAAATACGTTAACAGTCGGATAGAAGCCTAGATTGTGAGTGAGCGACCACACATTGGATGCGGAGCCCTGTACGTGGTCAAAAGAAACTAAAGGTATGAGAGAAGCTGAATCTACTCCGGCGTAGGCAAGAGCATTCCAAGCAGTTAGCCCATCGCCGATCTTGGTCTTAAGGGTGTCAATCTCAACACCCATCTCTCCGCGAGCAAGCGTCGGATTTGCTGAAGTCCAATCAGCAGCTTCGTCGTTCCTGAGCTGAATTTGAATTGCCATACGTTTATACCCCTAATTACTTACTTTGGTTAAAAACTTGATGTAGCTGATCCTCCAATAATAATACCAGATATATTTTCGGCTGATATTTGAGGAGTCTGGTTCATCCAGCGGGCTGTAGCGGCGTCCCAGGCCAAAACTTGTCCCCCATTTAGGTAGGATAATTCTACATCTACCAGGTTACTCACTGCAGATTCGTCTATAGAGGCGTCTACCCACTCTGTCTCATAGTCTGCAGTGCCCACTTTTTTAAGTACTTGCCCGGCAAGGCCTCCGGCTGGGACTCCAGGACCAACTTCGCCTTGAGGCCCTGTCGGTCCTTGAACCCCAATATCCCCGATGGGGGAGACTAGAATATTTAGTAGATCATTATAGGTCCAAGACCGTGCCGTACCTTCTATATACTCAATAGATAAAGTTCGCCAATCACTGGCTATAACAGATCCAGTCACGTAGAACCTGGAAAATTTTGTAGTATTTGTTGAATCTTGAAAAGTGAGTATGGACTTATACCCGTTTGTGGAACTTACCATTATCTCTAGCAGTCCATGCTGCGTATCAATGGAGGAGTCTACGTGCGAAATGTAGATCTCTGTAGCTGACATAAAAACAGCAGTATTGAATGCAAAGTACCCGGACCCAGGTGATTGCGCTGCATGGATGTTCGAGAACCTATACGCTGCGGATAATCCGCCGGTAGCACCGGTATCACCTTTAGGACCTGAAGCTCCTACAGTACCCTGAGCACCTTGAGGACCAGAAGCTGAGACAGATACTTGACGTGCATACCTACCGGAAGTGACATTGCTTACCGTGTACTGAGCCATTATGAAGCCACGTCCTTCCTGATCCCTAATAGAGTGCGATATCTTAGCAGAGTCTCATCAATTATCGCAGATTCTTGGAAGGTTGATACTTTGGCACTCCCTCAGATCTTAGCTTTAAACCATCGAGACGTAGCGGATACCCAGTACACCTGTGATTGCAATAACTGCAGGCGCGGTTTTTACAGTTAGGTCGGAGTAGGTTGCGAAGTGCTCCTGTGGGAACTGCTCGGCAGCTAAGGCACCTGTACCAATTGTGTTGAATCCCTCTCCTGCAACTGCTCCTGCTACGCCTGTAGCCAACTGGTAGGCAGTTGGGATGGCAGCAATACCTGCTTGGCGCACGTTCATAACTAGCACCTTAGCTGGGACTCCTCCACCGAACGGCTCAAAGGCTCCCACCCTACCTGCGCCGTTAGGAACAGTGGTCGAGAACGTTGTGACTGCAATGCTCTTTAGGTGTGTAATAGCAGATGGAGTGGCCGCCATTGTGTCGATTGCAATGTTAGATTCAAAGAACGCACCCTTAGCTGCACTAGAGCCCATTAGCTGAATAAACTTGCCAGCATCTCCAATAAAGTAAGTCATAGCTCCTTGGCTACCTGCAAAGGCACCCATTATTGCTGGGGAAGATAGTGCAAGCGAGTAGTTCGGAGTGCTACCGACCAGGGCATCTAGGGCCGCGGTGTTGGCACCAACTGCGTTCATTAGAAGCGAGCTTGAACTTGCGGCCTCAAAAGCAGGTCCACCAGCAAGGGCTACAACCGCGGCTGAATTGCCAGCAAAGGCCGCCATGATTGTGGGGTTGTCAACGACTGCAGTGATGCTAGGGGATGTTGCCAAGTAGAGCATTGCAGCTGAGCTGGCAGCCAGAGCCTGAGAAGCACCGCCGTTTGCACTTACGGCAGCCAGTGCTACTGGGCTGTCAATTATAGATGCAAGAGTTGGGAAGATGTTGGGGTCAAGTCCAGCAAGAATTGCAGTGGTTGTTGGCACAACGGAGCCAAAGAAAGGGCTTGCTTTAAAGGCAGCCCAGCCAGCAACTGATGAGTACACAATTGGCATAGCTATTGTGCTTCCTGCAATTGCTGCCATAGCAGCTGGCTTAGGGGTAATTTCTGCCATTGCGATAACGCTGTTTGAGACAACTTGCATTCCGTAAACCGAGTTGGTAAGAATGTTCATTCCTGGAACGCTTTCTGCAATGTGCGACATACCAGTAGCATCGTTGGCGAGGACGGCTACAGAAGGGTTGTGCGCAAAAAGAGCTTGTAAGGCTGTGGCAGAACCAGTCACAGAAAGACGTGCAGAAGGGCTGCTAAAGAGTAGTTCGATTGTAGCGAAGCTACTTGGGTTAACTCCAGCCAGTGTTGCAATGGCGTTCTTGGAATTTACCGCGTAAGCGTCAAGTGTGTAAAAGAGGGAGGTTGAGAAGATGTTCCAAGCCACAGGATTTGCAGTTACTGCAATCAGGGATTCTAGGTTCAGGCTCACTGAAGCCATTGCTGTATCCCTAGCAACAATTGCCTGACAAGCGGTTGAGTTCTCACTGGAGGCTAGTGTAAAGACCGCATCAATAGCCTTGTTGCTAGTGATAAGGGCGTTGACTGTTAGGGCGCTGGCAGCCATTCGCCTGGTTTGGCCACGCATCGAAAGTAGAACTTTGAACTCGGCAAGTCTGCCAGAGTCGCTAAGGTAGCTCTCAAGCTCTGTGCCTGAAACGGTCCCACCCTCAACGCTGTTGAGGAGCCTGATTGCTCTAAGTGCTGGCATAGTCTATTTATCTTCCTGTTGATTGTAAGTAAGCTTCGAACCTGATTGGCTCGTCTTCGTCTAGTTCATCTCGTATAGCTGACTCTACTAAGGCCATAGCCTCGTATAAGTCAAGTGCAATTACACTCAAAAGCCATTGACCACTTGAGGTTGTAAAACATGTCTCGTCATCGTCTGGCTCTGCCTGAGAATCCACAAACATAAATAGCCCAAGCCCCTCAACTACTACTGAGTCATCAACCTCTGGAGTGAGCGCTCTAAGTGACGCACGGTTTTCGTAGTCAAGAGCTGTAAGGGAAGTGGCACTTCTTTGAATTACAAGAGGCTCTCCAGTAAGCATTGATTGACCGTTTACAGTGCTGAAGTTTACGCCAGAAATAAGCAAGTCTTGCTTTAGGAGTAGAGCAGATATCGTCTCTGTGCCACTTGGCTTGTCTGTGTCGGCTGTGTTGTCTACGTTGTTGAGTTCTGTAGTAACA
>Ga0222644_1000047_pt1 | contig 70541 bp, 58 predicted proteins | sample AntAcemetagen291_FD_179800 | JGI IMG/M metagenome (GOLD analysis project Ga0222644, IMG submission 179800) | Saline water microbial communities from Ace Lake, Antarctica - #291 | ecosystem: Environmental > Aquatic > Non-marine Saline and Alkaline > Saline | place: Antarctica: Ace Lake...
AAAATGGTATGAATTAGACCCAAAAATATTTAAAGAAAATCCGCTAATATTTAAAAATAAAATTCTAAATTTGAAAATAACGTAAGCAAGTTGAAATAGGAACAACCTTGTGAAACTTAACAATTAATTACCATTTTCATCAATGAATGAAAGGGTTTGAAATAATATTATTATATTTATCAAAAAAAAAGAAAAATGATTGACATTTCCGAAAATTTAAAATCTCATTTCTTGAGACTTTATAGTATGGCATTTACAGACGATAATTTTCATCCTTTAGAGCTTAAAATGCTTTATAGTTTTGCCGAAGAAAGAGGCGTTCCAAAAGAAAAACTTGATGAATTACTTTTAAACCCAATTGAAGCAAGCGCAAAAGTACCAGAAAACCTAGATGATAAAATAACCTATTTATATCAATTAAGTGAAATGATTTGGGCGGATGGCAAAGTGGATGAAAATGAAAGAAGCACCTTAATTAAGTATATTAAGTTGTTTGGGTTTAAAGAAGAGAACGTTAATGAGTTGTCAGAATACCTGCTATCAGCAGTAGAAAAAGGAGTTAGTTTAGATAATGTTTTAAAAGAATTATAACGCTATGTTAAAAAAATTAAGAGATTTAACTCAAGTCCACAGAAATGAAAACACAGAGATAACTCATAAAAAATCTAATGTAATTGAATTAGATGAGAGAGAGAAAACAGACTTACCATGAGTCTGGATTTAGGGATAGTACTAGGAATTTTGGAGATAAAATTGCTTTGGATATTAGTTTTAGAGCTATTTATGCCAAGTTTCAAAACGAAGAAAAAGAAAATGACTCAAAACAAAAAAAATATAATGAGCCTTATTTGTTAGAGAAAACACAGATTGAAACTCAAATAAAAACGAAGTCTGTTGTACTAGACAATATTTCTGAAAAAATTGAAAGCAGAAGGATAAAAATAGAAAATTTAAAACAAGACATCACAAATATTCCTACTAACCCGGAAAACTATGGTATTGATGCAAAAAAAGGTGCCTCAAGTAAATTCTGGATTGGTATTTTACTTTTAATTCCAATAACACTATATTTAATAACTTTTTATATTTCTACTTCGTATTCTGCTTTTTTCAAGAAATTCGAAATTGGAGACGGTGTCATTCAGTCTATTTTAGATGCGAATGCATTCACAAAGTCCTGGGAGGATGGTCCTTTGGAAGGAATGTTTGTGACATTTATTCCTTTTGTTTTTATGGGCTTAGGTTTTTTAATACACATGTTTGGGGAAAAGAAAAGCTTAATAAACGGCACCAAAATTTTAGCTCTTTTCATTGTTACCTTTATATTTGATGCAATACTTGCTTATTTAATAGAGAGTAATTTATATGAATTATCAAAAGGTATAAATTCTCCAGATTTTAATCTGGCATTAGCATTTCAAGAAGTGGCTTTTTGGGGAATAATTTTTGCTGGTTTTTTAGTTTATATAATTTGGGGATTAGTATTTGACTTTATAATGAAGGAACATGCGGAAAAAGATAAAATTACTATTGCATTAAATCAAAGAAAAGCAAAAATTAAAATTGAAAACTTAGAAATTGATAAATTAGTTTCTAAAAACCACATAATTAAAGAAGATTTAGAGAGCTTAAAAGGAAAGATAGAAGAGCTAAAACGACTGATAAATGGCGTGATTATTCCAGTGAAAGAATATCAATTATATGCATCAGAATATATGCAAGGTTGGGTTACTTCTATTAATCAAAACCTACACGGCTCTTTATTAAAAAAGCAAGAATTAATTCACGACTGCAACGAAACCTATTTGATTCATATTGATGGAGTTGGTTCTAATCAGGAATTTCAAAATAAAATATTTTTATCCCAAGCATAATGAAGATTTATAAAATAAGAACTTACTCAATAATATTTTTCACATTGTTACTTTCAATATCTTGTAAAAGTGATAAAAACGAAGTGAAAGCGACTAAAAAGGTTGAGGTGGTTACTCAAAATAGCAACTGTCCTGATTTTCTTTTTAAAAATAAAGAAAATAATTTAAACATTAGTTTTCTACTAGATTTATCAGATAGAATAAGTGATGAAAAATATCCAAATCCAACGATGTCTTACACTGATAGGGATTTAGGATATATTGAAACAGTTTCCGAAAATTTCATAAGACATATTGAAACCAAGAAACTTGTTTTAATGAATGATAAAATTCAACTTTATTTTGACCCCCCTCCTTTAGATGAAACAATTAATGAGAAATCAAAAGAATTAAAACGATCTTTTAACAAAGACAATATTTCTAAGGAAAAAATTGATCAAACGAAAATTGATTATAAAGTTTTGCCAAAAGATATTTACACTCTAGCTAAAAAAGATGGTAAATATGTTGGTTCCGATATTTGGAGATTTTTTAAGGATAAAGTTAAAAGGTATTGTGTTGAGGAGTGTAACAGAAATATATTAGTAATTATTACAGATGGTTATATGTATCATGAAGACACAAAGCTTAGAGAGGAAAATCGAACATCATATATAACACCAAGTATGATAAGGAAATTTAAACTTACTAATAGTAAATGGAATGAAACTTATAACAAAAAAGGATTTGGATTTATTCCTGCAAACTCTGGATTAGATGATTTAGAGGTTTTAGTCTTAGGGGTTGTCAACCAAGACAAAAAAAGAAATCCTTACGGTAAAGATGTAATTGAAAAATATTGGGGAGATTGGCTTAAATCAATGGGGGTTTTAAAGTATAAAATTTATGGAGCAGACCTTCCTTCAAATATGGAAAACGCTATTCAGGATTTCATTGGGTTGTAATTTTGATTGTTATCAGATATATTCTGACATCTTTAATTGAAGAAATAAGTTAAAATGATTATTTTAAACGAGGTAAAACAGGGTGTTAAATTTTAAATTTATTTAGATTGTAATTATGTTTAAACGAGTTGTATTTATAATTGTAATATCATTTGTTTTTACTGCTTTACTCTTATATGTTTTTTATCCAGGTAATAAAAATACACCTCATCAACTCGAAAGTAAAATAACAGAGAGTAGTGTTAATACTTTAAAGTCAAAAGGGAATTTTTATTTATTACCCAAACAAACGGCAAATCAAATTGTGCATTATAGTAAATTCTCTCTATCCTATAATGAAAATACCGAACAAGCAGATTGGGTTGCATATCGATTATATCCTAACTCTGTTAATAACGGAGTAAAAAGAAAAAATAATTTCAGAAATGACCATAAAATAGCAACAGCCTCAGCGTCTCTGAGCGATTACAGAGGCTCTGGTTATGACCGAGGGCATTTAGCACCTGCTAAGGCCATGTCCTTTGACGAGCAATCGATGTCAGAAAGCTTTTTAATGAGTAATATGAGCCCGCAGTTGCCAACATTTAATCGTGGCATTTGGAAGAAGCTAGAAGGGAAGGTCCGAGATTTGGCGACAATAAGCGACTCTCTATATGTAGTTACAGGGCCCATTTTAGACGAAAATTCTGGAAGCATTGGAACAAACAAAGTATTAATCCCTAACGCTTACTATAAAGCAATTTTGAGGTTTCGCGGGAATGAATTTAACGGTATTGGTTTTCTTCTAAAACATGAGAAATCAAGCAGAAAAGTAACTGATTTCACGGTATCCATTGATAGTATAGAAACAATTACTGGTTTAAATTTCTTTTATCTACTAGATAGCGTTCAACAGCAGAAAGTAGAAAGTAATAATTCTTATCAGGAGTTTGTTAAAAAAACTAGAGGACAATAGTTCGTTCTAAAAAAACAACAATTTATTTAAAAATTCAAAACACGAATTAAAAAAGTAAAATTTAATTGTAGCCTACTAAATGTAACTTTTCCGAAAATCTATAAATTTTAAGATTAAAGAGTTAATTGCACCTTTTAAAAAAATTAATAAAAAAAAGTTAATTACGTATTGAATTAATGCCATTTTAATCAAAAATAAGAGGTTTTAAGCGAGTGATTTTTAAAACAGCACTACTTCATTGATTTTTATAGCAAAATCAATGATTTCCGCTTATTTATAGTTAAATATAATTAATACAAATCTGTATTAAAATTAACTACTTTCAATCAAAAAAAACACTTCACAAAAAACAAATAAAAAAGCAGACATTATTTAATGAAAAGTCATTAAAATTTAATGAATTCTTTCCTAAAAATATCTTTTGTACTGTTATGAGTTAAATCATCCTATAAACGGCATTAATTTACCCCAACAATCAATGCAATTTCATAACAAAAAAGACGAATTGAATTAATGATTCCATTTAACTACACAAAACCATTAAAATCTTAGTAAAATCAATTGCTACCGCAGTTTTTAAAAGTAATAAAATGCATTAAAAATCAATTAAAATTTAACTCACATTTAAACTAAAAAAAGCAACCCTCCCTTTCTAATTAAAAACCTACTTTTTTAATGACAACAACTATTATTAAAATTGGAAGTGTTCTAGTTGAGCCTACAGGAAGGGTGGTTATTTTTAAATAAAAATAATTATTTTGTGAAATAAAAAAACACCTTATATTGAGGATTACAATTAGCGGTATATTTCAAATAGTGAGGTCTCAAGAATGGCTATCCTATAAATTTTAAAATAAATAATTATTTTAGGGTACAACGAAAAAAAGGTCCCCGGTTTAGTCCCCCGATGCTTTTTTTAAATCCTAAAAAATGAAGAAATTTTATTAAACAAACCCTTATACAGAAAGGACTTAGAAGCTTTTTAAACCAAAAAAGCATCTCATAAATGAGATGCTTTTGCGGTCTGGACGGGACTCGAACCCGCGACCCCCTGCGTGACAGGCAGGTATTCTAACCAACTGAACTACCAAACCGTTGCTGTTAGCGGTGGCAAATATAACTCTGTTTTTTAATTACACAAAGAAATTATAAGATTTTTTTTCTACTTATTAAATAATTTATCAGAACCTGATCAAAGCCCGAATGAATGTCTACAGGAACATAATCTATTTTATATTGTAAGCATTTACTTTTCAATTCTTTAAAGAAATTTTCGACAAGATTTTTATATTTCTCTTGAATATTCTCAGCATAGACATTTATTTCTTCTCCCGTCTCCACATCCACAAATTTCTTAGGTGAATTGTCAAAATTGAAGTTAAATTCGGTTTTTCCATCAAAAGTATGGAACAAAACTACTTCATGTTTGTTATATTTTAGATGGCGCAACGCTTCAAAAAGCGATTCGTCGTCTTTATTTGTTTGAAACATATCCGTAAATAAAAAAATTAAAGAGCGTCTGTGCATCTTTTCTGCTATTTCGTGTAAATACTGATACGTCTCTGTCCTTTTCGTTGAACTAGAAATTAATAATCGCTCTAATTGATATAGCAACATTTTTCTGTGGCGCTCACTTCCTTTTTCTGGTGCATAATATTCATACGAATCTGAATAAATACTTAAACCTACTGCATCCCTTTGTCTTTTTAATATTTCCATTAAAGATGCCGCTCCAACAGCAGCAAAACCAACTTTATTTAAATCATCTACAGATTGATTTTTTATAATTGGATAATGCATAGATGCAGAATTATCAATAATAATATGACATCTTAAATTGGTTTCTTCTTCGTACTTTTTGATGTATAATTTTTCGGTTTTGGCAAATAACTTCCAATCTATGTGACGGGTACTTTCGCCATTATTATATAACTTATGTTCAGAAAATTCTACAGAAAATCCGTGAAACGGACTTTTATGCATACCTGTTATAAAACCTTCAACCACTTGTTTAGCAAGTATCTCTAAGTTTTTTATTTCTGATGATTTAACGTCGGATACATTCATACTATTTTTTAATACGTTGAGCTCTTGTTAAATTATCGGTAGTTTGTAATAATTTCTTTAATAAAATTGGATTGTAATTAGGGTTTTCTTCTAAAAAGTCTTGCAAAATAATAGTTGCTTCTTTTGACGAATAATTACCAATTGAGGATGCTAACCATCCTTTAGGGAAGAAAATATCACCTGTTAATTGAACTTCTTCTAGAGTTTCCAAAATTGATTTTAAATGTTTTATGGATGATTTTTGCCTAAAGGAATGATGAATATTACTTAAAGCTGTTTGTACCCAAGCCTCTTTTTCTCGATACTCTTTTTGTAAAAGCGATTTCATAAAGGAATCTCTTATAGCAGAATCTTGGGATAATGAGGGCAATAACCATATAAAACGCTCTAATCTATCTGGATTTAAAATTCTAGTTTGTTGTGCTAACAAAATTTCTGTTGTCTTCGGATGTTTAAAAACAGCTAATTTCATGGCTAAAGAGGTAAAATCATCTTCATTTAAAAAAAGATTTTTAATATTCTTTTGTTCATTCCAGATTTGATATAAATTATCTTTTCCCTTCTCTGAAGTTGCAATCGATTCATACAAACCAAATAAAGTTTTCTTAATATTTGACGGCAATTCTTTTTCTAGCAATCCAAAAATTTGAGTTTCTGTTTTCTGTTGAATTTTATTTTGTTGCTCATCCGTTAAAAATGTCCAAAATATATCCTGAATTCTTTCGGATAAATAATTCGTAATTAACTCATTTTTTTCACCTTCAATTGCATCTACATACACTTGATATGTATTTAAAGGAGAAATTGCTCCAATCAGCATATTTTCGTATAAATTAATGTATTGATAACCTCTTGAAACTTCATCATCAATATGTTTATAGGTATCAATTTCGTTTTTATAAACAGGAAAAACACCATACCCAAATCCGTCTATATTGTATAAAACCTGGCCTGGTTTAAAATCTTTTGTAGCTAAAGTAATATCAAAAGAACTCCCAATATTTTTTAAAGTGATATTTTTTACATATCCTCTCGCATCTTTTAACTGAATTTTAAAAGATTGCATCCAAATTTTTTTAGAACCATCTTCTGCTTTTTGATGAATAATGAATTTAGTAATAGTACCTTTTTTATTAAGCTCTATTTCTTCAGAAAAAATTGGTCTTCCTGGCGAATTTACCCAAACATCGCTCCAGGTTTTAATATCTCCCTCCGATTTTTTATCTAAAATAGTAACAAGTTCATTCCAATCTGCATTTGAGTTTTGATAGGTTTTTATATATTCTTGAATACCTTCTTTAAAAGCATTTTCACCCAACAGATACTCTAGCTGGCGCATCATAATGGGTGCTTTATTATAAATAATTCTTCCATATAAAGAACCTGCATTTTTTAAGTTGTCTAAATACTGACGAATCGCATTTGTACCTTTTGTTCTGTCTTCGGAATATGCACTTGGATAATGAGACATCATAAAATTTAAATCATGATTTACTTCCCGAAAAACAGGATTCATAATTTTATCGGCCATAAAATTGGCAAAAACCTCTTTCATCCAAACATCATTAAACCAACGCATGGTAACTAAATCACCAAACCACATATGTGAAGTTTCGTGTGCAATTAATTTTGCTCTATTTAATTTATTGGTTTCAGTAGCATTTTTATCTAAAAATAAAGATGATTCTCGATACTGAATTGCACCAACATGTTCCATCCCGCCATATTGAAAAGGCGGAATCGAAACAAAATCCATTTTTTTAAATGGAAATTTAACTTGCGTATATGCTTCTAGAAAATCGATCGAATTTTGATGAACTTTAAATACGGCATCTACACTTTCATCTATCTTTTCTTTATTATTTTCTCTATACAAGAAACGCATATCAAATGCTCCCGGATTTTTGGTCACTTCAGTAAATTTACCCGCAACAAACGAAAATAAATAAGTACTCATTAAATCTGAAGTTTTAAAAACATGTTCTGTAAGACCATCAGTTTCTATAAGACTTTCTTCAAAAGCACTAGATAACACTTTCCAACCCTTTGGAGCTGTAATTGTTAAATTATAGTTCGCTTTTATATCTGGTTGATCAAAACAAGGAAATAAGGTGCTAGCTCTGTCTGGCACTAATAAAGTGTATAAAAACTCTTCATTTCTGTTCAGTGATTTCTCGCCTGCATCAAAAAGTATTTCTATTGAATTCTTTCCTAAAAAAAGTGCTGCTTTATCAATAATAAGGTGTTCTTTTTGATGATTTATTTCTGATTTTTTACCATTTATTTGGATAGATTTCAAATTTGAAGTTTCTTCGTTAAAGTCAAGAAACAAATCGTTATTCAAATCATTCAATGAAAATAGCAATACTAATTTTGATTGAATAACTTCATTTTTATCTTCAGGAATTCTAAAATGTACATTATAAACAACATCAGAAACTTGTTGTTTTCTGTATTCTGCTAGTTCTAAAGAGATTCCTGTTTCAAGTTTTATTTTAGAATTATCTTCTTTATTACAAGAGGTAAAAATGAAAAAAAAAGCAAATAGTGAGGAATAAAGTTTCATTCAATAAATTTAGATTCTAAAAATAAAAAAAGGTTTGACGTTAGCCAAACCTTTTTATAAATATATTTTAGAACTACTATAAAGCTGCATCAATTTTGCCTGTGTACACATTTTTAGGAGCAACACCTACTTGTTTATCAACTACTTCTCCGTTCTTAAAAATTAATACAGTTGGTATATTACGTACACCATATTTAGCTGCAAATTCTTGATTAGCATCCACATCCACTTTACCTACAATAGCTTTACCTTCATATTCTGCATAAATTTCGTCAACAATTGGTCCAACCATTCTGCATGGTCCACACCAAGCTGCCCAGAAATCTACTAATACTGGTTTATCTGATTTTAATACTAATTCTTCAAAATTTGCGTCTGTTATTTCTAATGCCATTTTATTTTATTTTTTAAGATCTTTTTAAATTTATCAGTACAAAAGTAATCATTTTATTTTCTTTCAATATTTTAAAAAATTACTTTTTACTATTTGTCTATAAATAGTATTTATGCTTACAAAAAACAGATTCATAAAAAAAACAGCACATACGTCCTGTTTTTTTTATAGGGTTTTTAAAATAGCTCTTCTGCAATAGCTCTAATATTATCACTTTTTCCCATAGAATAATAATGTAAAACAGGCACACCTGCCGCCAATAATTCTTTGGATTGTTGAATAGTCCATTCAATTCCTACTTGACGAACATCTGTATTTGATTTACATTTTTCTATTTCGTCAATTAATATTTCTGGTAAATCAATTTTAAAAACTTGTGGCAATAATTGTAGATGACGTTTTATGGCAATTGGCTTTATTCCAGGAATAATTGGCACATGAATCCCTGCTTTTTTTGCAGCTTCTACAAACTGAAAATATTTTTTATTATCAAAAAACATTTGTGTTACCACATAATCGGCGCCGGCATCAACCTTTTCTTTTAATCGTTTTAAATCTGTTTGTAAAGAGGGCGCTTCTAAGTGTTTCTCTGGGTAACCAGCAACTCCAATACAAAAATCAGCCTTATCATCAGCTTCTACAACATCATGTAAATATTTACCACAATTTAAATCATTAATTTGCGCCACTAAATCTTTTGCATACTGATTGCCGTTTGTACTTGGCTCAAAATATTTTTGATGACTCATTGCATCACCTCTTAATGCCATTACATTGTCAATCCCTAAGTAATGACAATCCACCAATAAATACTCTGTTTCTTCTTTCGAAAAACCTCCACACAAAACATGCGGAACGGTATCTACATCGTATTTATGCTTAATTGCCGCACAAATACCAACAGTTCCTGGGCGCATTCTGGTTATTTTTCTATCTAATAAACCATTGCCTTTATCAATATAAATATACTCTTCTCTAGAAGTTGTAACGTCTATAAAAGGCGGATTAAATTCCATTAACGGGTCAATGTTATTATACAATTCTTGTATACTATTTCCTTTTTTTGGCGGAATAATTTCAAAAGTAAATAATGTTTTTCCGTTTGCCTTTTTAATATGTTCTGTAACTTTCATGGGCTTCCCTTAATTCCTCTTCAAAAAGAGTAACTGTTGCGGGTAATTTTATGTTATTAACCTAATTTTATCTTTTTGGGCGTTACCACAAGGGTCGCGCTTTTCACTATATCTTTTTATGCCTAATTAAATTTAAAATCTGTTTCTTTCTGTCTAAAGCAATTTAACCATCCTTAAATAAGTTCAGCATAAAAAGGATGCCGTTTCAATCGCTAACGCACACTTACTCTTGTATAAAAACAGACTTCACCAGTTTTAAAAACTATTAAAGTTTTAAATTCATTCTTCTGCAAGCGCCGGATGTAACCACTTTCTTGCTTTCTGTTTTGTAATTCCTTTTCTTTCTGAATAATCGGTAACTTGGTCATCTGTAATTTTACCTAAACCAAAATATTTCGCTTCTTTGTTTGCAAAATAATATCCTGATACTGCCGCTGCTGGCCACATTGCCATACTTTCTGTTAGCTTTACGCCTATGTGTTTTTCAACAGCTAACAACTCCCAAATCATTTCTTTTTCTAAATGATCTGGACATGCTGGGTATCCTGGTGCTGGCCGAATCCCTTTGTAACTTTCTTTAATTAAATCGTCATTCGTTAAGCCTTCATCAGCGTCATAACCCCAATGTCTAACTCTAATTTGTTTGTGCAAATATTCTGCCATTGCTTCTGCAAAACGGTCTGCAATTGCTTGCGCCATAATTGCATTATAATCGTCTTCTTTTGCTTTATAACTGTCTGCTAATTCTTGCGCTCCATAAATTGCAACACAAAAAGCACCCATATAATCTGTTCTATTCGTTTCTTTCGGAGCAATAAAATCTGATAACGCTAAACTCGGAATTCCTTCTCGTTTTTTTAATTGCTGACGTAAAGTTCTAAAAACAGCAATTTCTTTTCCTTTTTTCTGAATCGAAATATCATCTTCATTAATAGCATTTGCTTCAAACAAACCAAAAATAGCTTTTGGTTTTAAAGATTGTTTTGTAATGATTTCTTGAATCATTTTTTGAGCTTCTTCATACATGATTGAAGCTTGTTCGCCAACAACCTCATCCGTAAGAATATCTGGAAACTTTCCATGTAAATCCCAGCTTCTAAAAAACGGACTCCAATCTATAAACGGAACTAATTCTTTTAAACTCAATTGTTTTAAAACTTGAATTCCTAGTTCTTTTGGTTTTACAATTTCTGAAGTTTTCCAATCGATTTTATATTTTTTTCTACGCGCTTCTTTTATAGAAATATATGATTTGTCTTTTCCTCGTTTTAAAAACTTGGTTCTAAACTCATCATAATCCTTCTTTAATTTTGCGGTGTATAAATGACTCGTTTTCTTATTTAATAAATCTCCAACAACAGTTACTGCTCTTGAAGCGTCGTTTACATGCACAACTGCATTTCTATATTGGGTATCAATCTTTACCGCTGTGTGTGCCTTAGATGTTGTTGCGCCACCAATTAGCAAAGGCAACACAAAGTTTTGACGCTCCATTTCTTTGGCTAAATAGACCATTTCATCTAAAGAAGGCGTAATTAATCCGCTTAAACCAATAGCATCTACCTTTTCTCTTTTAGCTGTTTCTATAATTTTTTCTGGCGGAACCATCACGCCTAAATCTATAATTTCATAATTGTTACACGCCAAAACAACACTTACAATATTTTTACCGATATCGTGCACATCACCTTTAACAGTTGCCATTAAAATTTTACCAACGGGTTCTTGTTTGTCACCTTTTTCTGCTTCAATAAAAGGGTTTAAATAACCTACCGCTTTTTTCATTACACGTGCAGATTTTACAACTTGAGGCAAAAACATTTTTCCGGCTCCAAATAAATCGCCAACTACATTCATACCAATCATTAAATGACCTTCAATTACTTCTATTGTTTTATCTGCTTCTTGTCTTGCTGTTTCAACATCTTCAATAATAAAAGCATCGATTCCTTTTACCAAAGCATGTGTAATTCTGTCTTGTAACGAATTTTCTCTCCAAGACAAATCAAGTCCTTTTTCTACTTTAGAACCTTTTACGGTTTCTGCAAAATCTAACAATCGCTCTGTTGCATCTTCTCTGCGATCAAGAATTACATCTTCTACGCGTTCTAATAAATCCTTCGGAATATCATCATAAATCTCTAATAATGCAGGATTTACGATTCCGATATTCATACCAGCCTGAATTGCATGATACAAAAACACAGAATGCATGGCTTCACGAACACCGTCATTTCCTCGAAAAGAAAACGAGACATTACTAACGCCGCCACTTACAGAAACATTGGGTAAATTTTGTCTTACCCATCTTGTAGCTTCTATAAAATCGATGGCATTTTTTTTATGTTCATCCATCCCTGTGGCTACAGGAAAAATATTTAAATCGAAAATAATATCCTCGGATGCAAAGTGAACAACATTCACTAAAATATCATACGATCGTTTTGCAATTTCTAATCTTCGTTCGTAATTATCTGCTTGTCCGTTTTCATCAAAAGCCATCACAATTACTGCTGCTCCATAGCGTTTTATTTGCTTCGCTTCCCAAATAAATTTTTCTTCTCCTTCTTTTAAAGAAATTGAGTTTACAATACATTTTCCTTGAACGACTTTTAAACCTGCTTCAATAATTTCCCATTTAGAGCTGTCAATCATAATCGGAACTCTGCAAATATCTGGTTCTGCTGCGATTAAATTCAAAAAACGAACCATCGATTCTTTACCATCAATTAAACCATCATCAAAGTTAATATCAATAATTTGCGCTCCACCATCTACTTGATGCCTTGCAACATCTAATGCCTCATCAAATCGCTCTTCTTTTATCAGCCTTAAAAACTTACGAGAACCGGCTACATTTGTTCGCTCACCAACATTGATAAAATTGCTGTTTTCGTTTAAAACCAAAGGTTCTAAGCCAGACAATTTTATGTACTTTTTTTGGTTTATAGTTTTTGGTTTTTGGTTTTTGGTCTCACTCATATCTATAAATTCTTGTAATAACTAATAAAACCGTTTAACACCTTTTTATTTGATACTACTTTTTCTAAAATATTATTTAATTCAATTTCTGATATATATTCTAAATCAAAAGATAAATACAATTAAGTTTCTACTTCTTGCAAAGATTCTTTTGCTCTAAATAAAAAATGAATTGTTTCTTTATTTGACTATCTTCCAATGCCTTCAGCAATATTTAAAGGCACAGAAATAACGCTTCTTCTAATTTGATTAATTAATGCATATAATTCTTCTTTAGGAAATGATTTTGTTAATACATAAACCAACTTAACCAATTCTCTTCAATATTTCCAAACCTCTAAATCTGTATATAACTTCATATTTCTTTTTTAACAAACAACCAAAAACTAAAAACCAAAAACCACTTCTCTCGGTTTATATTTTGCAGCAATATTTGCAATTACTCTAATGTGTTCAGGATTTGTACCACAGCAACCACCAATAATATTTATCAAATCTTTCTTTAAATATTCTTCAATTTGTTCGCCCATTTCTTCCGAAGTTTCGTCATATTCTCCAAATGCATTTGGCAAACCTGCATTTGGATGCGCAGAAATTGCAAAATCTGTTTTGTTCGCAATCGCCTCTAAATGTGGTTGTAATAAATTAGCTCCTAAGGCACAGTTAAAACCTACAGATAAAAGTGGAATGTGAGAAACAGAAATTAAAAAAGCTTCTGCTGTTTGCCCAGATAAAGTTCTACCTGATGCGTCTGTAATTGTACCTGAAAGCATAATAGGAATGTCAATATTTCTTTCTTCTTTTACCTCTTCAATGGCAAACAAAGCCGCTTTTGCGTTTAAAGTATCAAAAACAGTTTCTACCAATAACAAATCAACGCCACCATCAATTAAAGCTTCTGTTTGTTGTTTATAGGCAATTCTTAAATCATCAAAAGTAACCGCTCTATATCCAGGATCATTTACATCAGGAGACATACTTGCCGTTCTGTTTGTTGGGCCGATTGAACCAGCAACAAAACGTGGTTTCTGAGGGTTTTTTAATGTAAATTGATTGGCAACTTCTCTGGCAATTTTTGCTGATTGAAAATTTAATTCATAGACTAAATCTTCCAATTGATAATCTGCCATTGCAATCGTAGTTCCCGAAAAAGTATTGGTTTCTATAATATCTGCACCTGCTTCAAAATACTTAGCATGAATGGTTTTAATAGCTTCTGGTTGGGTTATTGACAACAAATCATTGTTACCTTGCAATGGTGTTGGGTAATCTTTAAAGCGTTCTCCTCTAAAATCTTCTTCGGTGAATTTATAGGCTTGTAGCATCGTGCCCATGGCACCATCTAAAACTAAAATTCGTTCTTGTAAAGCTTTGTATATATTTGACATTTTTTTGATATTAGTATCAATATGTCATCAGGAAAGGTAATTTTTTCGCTGTTATCTGTCAAGAAATACTAAAATTAATTCAGATTTTTCTTGTAGAATGTAGCACCTTTCTCATAAATGAGAGGTTGCCAAGGCTTCAATGGGTCTAATCCCTCTGCCTTTCGTGATAACGTAATCAATAAGTTTATGAACTGGACTACAAATTAACGTAATATTTTTTTATTTGTAGAATTTTATACTATAAATATTGTTGAATTCTAGAGATTAATTTTACGAATTTAACAAATCCTTCAGACTTAAAGAAAATCAACCGTATATTATTTTATCTAAAATAGTACTTTTTGCTTCGTGCTATTAAGTGAAATTCGTTTTTTATTTAGAACTAATCTTTCTCGAATAGTGTTGATGATAAATATCTGTCGCCTCTATCGCAAACAATAGCAACAACAACTCCTTTTTCTAATTTTTCTGCTACTTTTATAGCTGCTAATACAGAACCTCCGCTGCTCATTCCTGCAAAAATCCCTTCTTCGGATGCTAATCTTTGTGTCATCGCTTTGGCTTCTTCTTCACTAACTTCTATAACTTCATCTACTTTAGATGCATTAAAAATAGCTGGTAAATATTCTTGAGGCCATTTTCTAATTCCGGGTATTTTAGCGCCATCTTTTGGTTGCGCTCCAATTATTTTAATTTCTTTATTTTTTCCTTTTAAATAATCAGAAACTCCCATAATGGTTCCTGTAGTTCCCATTGCAGCAATAAAATGCGTTACCTTACCTTCTGTATCTCTCCAAATTTCTGGACCTGTAGTTTTAAAATGTGCTTTCGAATTGTCTGGATTGTCAAACTGATTCAATCTAAAATATCCTTTTTTGTATTTTAATTTTAAAGCGTGGTCTCTAGAGCCTTCAATTCCTAATTCTTCCGGAGTTAAAATTACTTTTGCACCATAAGCTCGCATGGTCTTCACTCTTTCTATGGTTGAATTTTCTGGCATTACCAATACCATGTTAACACCTAAAACTTTTGCCATTAAAGCCAGCGCAATTCCTGTATTTCCGCTTGTTGCTTCAACTAAAGTATCTCCTTTTTTTATATTTTTTTTATTGAGCGCTTCAAAAATCATATTATAAGCAGCTCTGTCTTTTACACTTCCTCCAGGATTATTTCCTTCTAACTTTAGCAATAAGGTAACTCCTTCTTTTTTAAAAATATGTTGCGCTTCCACCAAGGGTGTATTTCCAATAAAGTCTATGATACTTTTCGTCTTCATTTTAATTTCTCTTTTGAACTATTTTATTTTCTGATCGAACGGTAACCACCGAATTTCCTGGTATTGATTCTGTAATACAAACATTTGCACCAATTACCGAATTTTCTCCGATAACAACATCGCCACCTAAAATGGTTGCATTTGCATAAATAATTACATTGCTTTCTATTGTTGGATGCCTTTTCGTGGATGCCAAATTCTTTTTAACTTGAATGCCGCCTAAAGTAACACCTTGAAAAATCTGTACATTATTTTTGATAATGGTCGTTTCGCCAATTACAATTCCGGTAGCATGGTCTATAAAAAATGAATCTCCTATTTCTGCTCCTGGATGAATATCTGTACCTGTTATACTATGTGCAAATTCGCTCATTACTCGTGGTAAAATCGGAATTCCTAATTGCAATAATTTATGACTTAATCTGTGAACCGCAATTGCATAAAAACCCGGATACGCTAAATACACCTCTTCTAAACTCTTAGCCGCTGGATCACTTTTTTCGGCAGCAATTGCATCCAAATCTAATTTTTGTCTAATATTTACAAAAGAATTTTCAAAATCATTCCATAAATTTTCTCCATTTTCAATGGATAGTCTTTCTAAAATCTTTAAAAATTTAATTTTCGTTTTCAATCCATTATTACCCAAATGATTTACATCAAATAAGTTATTAATCAATTCTTTTGTAAAAATACCAACAGCGTCTTTTAGACACATTCTATAATTTTTAAACGCGACTATTTCTTCTACTTCTTTCATTTAGATTGTTAAATTTCTGGTGCTAATTCAACCTCTAACCCGTTCATTTCTGGAGTCATTTGTATTTGACAACCCAATCTACTATTGTCTTGTACATGAAAAGCTTCTGCTAACATGGCGTCTTCATCATCAGTCATTTCTGGTAATTTGTGGTCTGAATTTACATAACATTGGCAAGAAGCACACATTGCCATTCCGCCACAAATCCCGATGGTACCTTCTTCTGCTAATTCATACGAACGAACAATTTCCATCAAATTCATTGCCATATCTGTTGGCGCAACAACTTCATGCGTTACTCCGTTTCTGTCTGTTATTTTTATGTTGATGTCTTGCATCTATTTTTCCTTTAATTGAGATTGGTCTGCAAAGTTACATAAACCTAACAAGAATACTAATTATTGTATTGCTTTTACAACTGCCTTTGGTGCTTCTTTCCGTGTTCCGTCAAAACCATCTACACCGCCAACTGTAGTATATTTCATTACATATTTTTTATCCGGAAAGATGCGTTTGTATGCACTCTGACACATTAATGTAGCTTCATGAAATCCGCATAAAATTAATTTTAATTTCCCAGGATAGGTATTTACATCTCCAATTGCATACACACCCGGAATGTTTGTTTGATAATCTAACGCGTTGTTTACTTTGATGGCATTTTTCTCGATTTCTAACCCCCAATTGCCAATTGGACCTAATTTTGGAGACAATCCAAACAACGGAATAAAATGATCTGTATCTACAATAAAAGCATCTTCACCCTCTTTTTCTACCGCGACACCTGTTACTTTATCAGCACCTAAAATTCCTTTTACTTCTGCCGGAGTAATTAATCTTATTTTACCTAAATTCTTTAATTCTTGTACTTTTTCAACGGAATCTAACGCGCCTCTAAATTCATTTCTTCTGTGGATTAAAGTTACTTCGGATGCCACATCAGATAAGAAAACAGCCCAATCTAAAGCAGAATCTCCACCACCAGAAATCACAACTTTTTTATCACGATACAATTCTGGTTCTTTTATAATATACTCAACACCTTTGTCTTCAAATTTTTGAATATTCGAAATCAATGGTTTTCTTGGTTCAAAAGAACCTAAACCACCAGCGATTGCAACAATTTTTGCATGATGTTTTGTACCTTTATTAGTCGTTACAATAAACGTTCCGTCCTCTTGTTTGTCAATTGTTTCTGCGCGTTCACCTAAAGTAAAACCAGGTTTAAATTGTTTGCTTTGTTCTATTAATTTATGCGTTAAATCGCCTGCTAAAATCTCTGGATATGCAGGAATATCATAAATTGGTTTCTTCGGATAAATCTCGGAACATTGCCCTCCAGGTTGCGGTAACGCATCAATTAAATGACATTTTAATTTTAATAGACCTGCTTCAAAAACCGTAAATAATCCTGTGGGTCCTGCGCCAATAATTAGTATATCTGTTGTAATCATCTTTTTTTTTTGCTATTTGCTGTTCGCAAGCTTGCTAATGGCTAAAAGTCAAAAGCGAACTGCTTATTTCTCGACCAAACTTTTCGTAAACTCGTTTAACTTTTCTACTTTTTCTTCAAAGTTTCCTTTGATGGTTTTTCTATATTCATTCAAATTCTTCACCAAATCATCAATATTATCCGGAATTACATCTTCAAAAAACTGACGTAATCTTTTAGCTGTTGTTGGTGATTTTCCATTGGTAGAAATGGCTATTTTTACGTTTCCTTTGGTTACAATTCCGCCCATATAAAAGTCGCAATACGGCGGATTATCAGCAACATTTACCAAAATATTTCTTTCTTTACAATCTTTGTAAACTTGCACATTTACAGCTACATTATCTGTCGTAGCAACGACCATGTGTTTGTTTTCTAAATAGAAATTTTGATATTGCTCAAGAATCATTTTAATTCCGAATTTATTCGCCAACGCTTGTGTTTCTTCTCTAAAAAAAGGAGAAACCATCGTTACTTTTGAGTTTGGACTTGACTTTAATAGAAAAGACAATTTTTCTAAGGCTACAAATCCGCCGCCAACAATTAAAGTTTCTAATTGATGTGTCTTTAAAAAGATGGGATATAATTCATTTTGTTCCATACTTAAAAAACTAATTCTTTAGCATATTGATGTTGAATCTCTAAAATTGTTTGACGGTGTTTTACCACTTCTCCCAAGACAATAATCGCAGGATTTCTTAAATCCTTTTCAGCAACAATTTGTTCTATCGTATCAACTGTTCCGATTCCTATTTTTTCTTTGGATGTTGTTCCGTCTTGAATAATCGCAACCGCTAAATCATTTTTACCTTCTGCTTGAAATAATTTTACAATTTGTGGCAATTTGCTCATTCCCATTAAAATTACAACCGTAGCATTTGATTGCGCTGCTAATTTAATATCCGACGATATTTGATGCTCTTTGGTAGTTCCTGTAATTACCCAGAAACTTTCTGAACTGCCGCGTTTTGTTAAGGGAATATTTTGTGACGCCGGCACTGCTAACGAGGATGAAATACCAGGAACAACCGCTACTTCTATTCCATAATTGGCAGCATATAGCATTTCTTCTGCTCCTCTACCAAAAATAAATGGATCACCTCCTTTGAGGCGAACAACATGACCATGAGAATTTGCTCGAGCAACGATTAACTCATTAATTTGTTCTTGCTGGTATTTATAGCAACCTCTGCGTTTACCAACGAAAATAAGTTCTGCTTTTGGATTGATAAAATCTAACAATTCTTCGTTTACCAGAGCGTCATATAAAACTACATCCGCAGTTTTTAAAACTTTAACTGCTTTTATGGTAATTAAATCTACATCACCTGGACCAGCACCTACAACTGTTAATTTTGGAGTTTTAAAATTCATGGTTTTTAAATTACACTTTCAACAAAAGTATTAGATAGCGCTCTAAATTTTTTCACTTTTTGCAACAAATTTGCCGAATCATTGATATATTGTGAACAAAACTCTTTATTAGGTGCGTTTTTATTAATTTGATAAATTAATTCACTAAAAGTTGTATTTAACTTAATTTTACCGGTTGCTATAAATAACTCATCAAATTGGCTAATAATGCTTGCATGTGTATTTGTATTCTTATTTTCTGATAGCAACATTGCTTTCGCTGTATTTACTAAAGATTGATAAGCGTAATAAATTGATCCCGAATATATTTTGTTTTGATAAGCTTCTTTAGCTTTTTCAATTTTTTCTTCGCTTTCAAAAAATAAAGTGGCAATTAAGTCGATTATTACTCCTGCACATTCTCCTATTCCAATTTCTTTTACATATTCTTCATTGGTTCCCCAATCAATAAAATCTTCTTGCGTTAAATTGGTAACATCTTGTAAGTCATTTAATAAGTCGTAAAAATAACGTTCGCCAGTTACTTTATAATAATCTACAAACTGTTTTCCGTTTGCATTGGCTTCAAAATCATTTAAAATTCTGCGCAATGCTTCTGGTCCTCTTTTACTTGGTACTTTTACTACTTTGTCTGCAAAAGCGCCACTTCCGTTTCCAAAATTTCCACCTCCTAATAAAACTTGTAATGCGGGCGCAATTAGTTTTTCTGGCGTTCGTACCGTCATTCCTTGAAAACCAATATTTGCCATATTATGCTGTCCACAAGCATTCATGCAACCACTAATTTTAATAACTAAATCTGAGTTTTTTAAATACTGTGGATATTCTGCTGCAATCACTTTTTCTAATTCTACTGCAATACCTGTGCTGCTTGCAATTCCTAAATTACACGTATCTGTACCCGGGCAAGCAGTAATATCTACCGCTTTGTTATAACCAGCTTCTACAAAACCTAGTTTTTCTAATTCAGTGTAAAAAAGCGGGACTAAATCTAACTTTACAAACGGAATTACAATATTCTGCCTTAATGTTAAACGGATTTCTTTAGCACCATAATTATCCACTAAATCGGCTAATAATCGGGCTTTATCTGTATAAAAATCGCCCAATAAAACTTTGACTCCGATTGCAACATATCCTTCTTGCTTTTGCGGAATTAAATTTGTTGATTTCCATAAATCAAACGCAACTTGATCTTTTATTTCTACCTGTGGCGCTTCAATAATAATTGGTTTTGAAGGCACATAAGAATCTGCATCAATAACAACGGTTTTAAATTCAATTGCTTTTTGTTCTTCTTTGATTAAATTTCTAAAAGCTTCTAATCCGATGTCTTTTAATAAGAATTTCATTCTTGCTTTAGCGCGACTTTTACGTTCTCCAAAACGATCAAAAACTCTTAAAACACTTTCCATTACTGGAATAATTTTATCCGAAGGTAAAAAATCATAGAGCACTTCTGCATGTCTTGGCTGAGAACCTAATCCGCCGGCAACCATCACTTTAAAACCTCTAATTCCGTTTTCTATTTTAGCAATATATCCTAAATCATGCAAATAAGACAAACCTGTATCTTCATCCGTAGCGGAAAAAGAAACCTTAAATTTACGTCCCATTTCCTGACAAATTGGGTTTCTTAAAAAGAATTTAAATATGGCATCCGCATACGGGGAAACGTCAAAAGGTTCATTGATATCGATACCAGCAGTTTCTGATGCAGTAACATTTCTTACCACATTGCCGCAAGCTTCGCGCAACGTAACATCATCTCTTTCTAATTGCGCCCACAATTCTGGGGTTCTTTGTAAATCTACAAAGTGAATTTGAATATCTTGACGCGTTGTAATATGTAATCTTCCTCTTGAATATTCATCAGAAACGTCCGCAATTCTTCTTAGTTGATTGCTCATTACTTTACCAAAAGGTAATTTAATACGAATCATTTGCACGCCTGCCTGTCGCTGGCCGTAAACACCTCTTGCTAAACGTAAACTTCTAAATTTTTCTTCATCTATTTGTAGGTTATTAAATTGTGCAATTTTATCTGCTAATTCAATAATATCTCTTTCTACAACTGGATTTTCTATTTCTGTTCTAAAACTTTGCATTGTACTATTTTATTTGAATTAAGTAGCTTCTATTTTATAAAACCTACACCAACTGTATTGTTTGTCTTTGGATTGATTAGGATAAAAGAGCCATTCGATTTGTTGTCTTTGTAGGAATCAAATAAGAATGGTTTGCTCAATTTTAATTGAATATCGCCAATTTGATTTAAGACTAATTGGGATGGATTTTCTTCAATTCCTGAAAAATCTGTTTTTATGATACTCGATAATTGTGTGATTTTTGCTTGTGCATCATTTACGCCATGTTTGATAAAGTATTTTTGTGATGCTTGCAAAGGTTCTTTGTCCATCCAACAAATTGTAGCTTCTAATTCTTTCGAAATTTTGGGCGCTTCATTTACTTTCACCAACATATCACCTCTACTCACATTTACATTATCTTCTAGCGTGATTGTTACAGAACTTCCGCTTTTTGCTCGTGCATATTCTTTATCAAAAAAGTGAATGCTTTTAATTCTCGATTTTGTTAAAGATGGTAATACCACAACTTCATCTCCTATTTCTAAATCCCCACCATAAATTTTACCTGCATATCCTCTAAAATCATGAAATTCTTCCGTTTTTGGTCTGATCACCGTTTGCACAGGAAAACGAACTTGAGAAGCTTCAGCAACATCTTCTGAATTTAAATTTTCTAAATGATGCATTAAAGTTTCACCCGAATACCAGGGCGTATTTTCTGATCTCTCAACCACATTATCGCCTTTTAAGGCTGATAAAGGAATAAAGGTTAAATTCTGACCTTTATATTCGCTTTTACTTGCTAAATACTCGATTTCTCCTTTAATGCTATTGTACTTTTCTTCAGAAAAATCAACTAAATCCATTTTATTAATCGCAATTACAACGTCTTTAATTCTCAATAAATTATTGATAAAAAAATGACGGTACGTTTGCTCAACTACTCCGTTCCTAGCATCAATTAAAACGATAGAAGCTTGCGCTGTTGAGGCACCCGTTACCATATTTCTTGTATATTCGATATGACCAGGAGTGTCTGCAATGATGAAACTTTTTGATGGTGTTGAAAAATAAATATGAGCAACATCGATCGTAATTCCCTGTTCTCGTTCTGCAATTAAACCATCAGTAGCCAAAGAAAAATCTAAATAGTCAAAACCTCGTTGTCTACTTTTTTCTTCAATCGCTTCTAATTTATCATCCGTGAGTGATTTTGTATCATATAAAATACGACCAATCAAGGTGCTTTTGCCATCATCTACACTTCCTGCTGTTGCTATTTTTAGTACGTTCATTTTTTCTTTTTGTTTTGGTTTTTGGTTGATAGTTTTTGGTTTTTGGTTCTCACTCTTACCAACAACTAAAAACTAATCACTAACAACTAATTTTAGAAATATCCTTGTTGTTTTCTTTTTTCCATGGCTGCCTCCGAACGTTTGTCATCAATTCTTGCGCCTCTTTCTGAAATGGATGAATCTCTAATTTCTTCAACAACTTTTGTAATATCTGTTGCTTTGGATAAAACTGCTGCTGTACAACTCATGTCTCCAACAGTTCTAAAACGAACCATTCTTTCTACAACAACCTCTTCTTTATCTCTGTAAACTACTTTATCGTCTGCAGACCAAATGAATCCATCTCTAAAAAATGTTTTTCTTTTGTGTGCAAAATAGATAGAAGGAATTTCTATGTTTTCTTGCTTTATATAGGACCAAACATCTAATTCTGTCCAATTTGAAATTGGAAAAACACGTACATTTTGTCCTAAATCGATTCTTCCATTTAACATGTCAAATACTTCTGGACGTTGGTTTTTTTCATCCCATTGCCCAAAATCATCTCTTACAGAAAAAATTCTTTCTTTAGCTCTCGCCTTCTCTTCGTCTCTTCTTGCGCCACCAATACAAGCGTCAAAACCAAATTCTTCAATAGCATCTAAAAGAGTTTCGGTCTGTAAGATATTTCTACTCGCATATCTTCCAGTTTCTTCTTTTACTCGACCACTATCTATATTATCTTGTACATTTCTAACAATTAATTCTACGCCTAATTCTTTCGTTAACTTGTCTCGAAATTCAATTGTTTCAGGAAAATTATGACCAGTATCAATGTGCATTAATGGAAAAGGAATTTTCGCTGGATAAAACGCTTTTTGCGCTAAACGAACCAATGTAATACTGTCTTTTCCTCCAGAAAATAATAACACCGGTTTTTCAAACTGAGCAACTACTTCTCTAAAAATATAAATGGCTTCGCTTTCTAAAGCATCTACTTGTATTGTTCTTTGATTCATAATCATGTCTTTTAAATATGCAAACCACATTCTCTATTGCTTTCTACTTTTGTTGGATCGAAATAAACAAACTCATTTGGTAATTTTTTTTCGACTAAATAAGCATCTAATTCTTCATCTGTCCAATTGTAAAACGGACTTACTTTTACAATTCCGTCTTTGCTTTGAGAAACAATGTCAATACTATTTCTAAATGCAGTTTGACCTTTTCTTAAGTTTGTAAACCACACATCTGGCCGATGCTCTTTCATTGCTCTAGCAAAAGGCTCTAATTTTACTTGTTCTGTAAAAATTATATGCTTAGGATCTTCTATTAAAGGGACTCCCAAAACCACGTTTCTATGCGCAACTGTTTGTTTTGGTGTATATAAATGAATGTTTAAATTCAGTTTTTTTATAATTTCTTCTGCATGTTTATAGGTTTCATCTGTATTGTAACCGGTATCACACCAAATTACTTTTACATTTTTTTGCACCTCTGTAACTGCATTTAAAATAGCCACTTCATAAGGTCTAAAGTTGGTCGTAATTACCGGATTTTTCGCAAAAGAGATTGCCCATGAAATAATTTCTGCCGGACTTTTATCTTGTAATTTTTTGTTGATTTCTTCTAAATTCAAACTCATTATTTTCCCCATTTTATTTTGTTCCAGGCTCTCTCGTGAAAGAAATACAAGACCAATTTGGTAATAAAATCTACTGATGCTATCGATGCTGCTAAAGCTATTTTACCAGTTAAAATGTAAGAAACCACTAGTGTGTCAAGCGTTCCAATAATTCTCCAGCTTAGAGCCTTGGCAATACTTCTTACTGGTTTTTCAGAAATTTTATCTTCTTCAAAACTGTGTTCTGCTATTCTTTTACTATAAATAATTTGATCTGCAATCATAAAAATTACCTGTTTATAATAGCCTACTAATTTAATAGGATATGCAAACTTACAGCTTATTTTTATAAAAACTTAAGATAAAATAGTTAAAATAATAATTATCCTATAGATTTAGTAGATTAATAATAAAAAGGGTTTAATTTTAGGAATATGTTAGTACTATACGGATTTAATTAAAGAAATATTTTAGAAATTAATATGGCAGATAAAAAGTTTTATATTTTTAAAAAGTTTTACCTAAAGTAAATTGAAGCGGAACGGCAACACCGTCATTTCCTGTAAAAATGTTACCATTTGAATAATGCATAATACGTAATTCGAAGTTATAGTTTCTTTCTTTACCGAAAAAAACTCCAAAACCCATCGTGTCTTGGTAGGTAATTTTTGGGCCAGTTTTTAAACCATCTATATCGCTTTTTGTTAAAAAAGTTGGGCCAATGATAGAATAGTTTGTGTAGAAATCGAAGTCTTTTTTTCTTAATAGATAAAAGCGTAAAACAGGAAATATTGAAAACGCAACTACATTTTCGTTTGTTAGTTCAGACTGAAAAGCAGTTATACTTGCACCCCAATCTAAAGAAAAAATCTTTTCTGTTCTAAAAATCAATCTTTGATAAGTTACAGATAACGCGTGTTTTGCTTTTACTTCTCCGACCCAAAAAACAGGAATTCCGAAACTCTCAAAACTACCAACTTTTAAACTCATCCCAAAAAAACGATTTACCCCAAAACCTATCGCACTCGTGCCATAACTTACTTGCAAAATATTGGTTGGAAAAAAATGTTCATTATTGGCAAATTGTTGCGCCTTTTTATTATCAAGCTGTTGCAAATGATATTCAAAACCCAAAGAAACTTGAGATATCGAAGGCTGATTATGCTTTGTTGATTTTGGTAAAAATGTTCCGTTTAAAGACAACCGCCACTTTTCGATTAAACGGTGTTGCAACCCAAAACCATATAACAAACTTGCATAATGCGCATCTTCATAAATTTCTTTATCTTCTATTAAAAAACCATATCTTGTTAAATTTGCAATCCCTACTTCTGCATAAAAAGAAGTGTTTTTATGTAATTTAAAATCTTTTTTAAGTGATAATGACCATGCATTTATCCAAACACTTCTGTCATAACCAATGTTATTTACATTGTCGTATTTAAACCAAGAAGCGGGTCTCATTGTTCCGAATTGCACGGCCAAATCATCCGTTAATTTATGTCCTAGCAACAATCTTCCAGAAAACCAATTTCTGCTAAAAGTTTCTGTTTGATATCCATCAATTAAATTATCGTTTGAAAACGGATAAAAAACACCTCCTAAATTGATACTATAATACGATTTTGATAAAAATTTGGTCAGTTTCGTTTTTGATTCGTTATCGTCTTGACTGAAAACAGTGAAGGAAATAAGCAAAATTAATAGAAGTACTGCATTTTTTTTTATCAAAATTAATACGGTTTTTTTGAAAAATAGTATTTAAGATGGGTTGATTGTTAAATCTGCCAATGTTGTATTTCTAAAAATTTGTAGAGTACTATCTCTAACTTGCAGCATTAAATTATGAACAGCACAGGCATTTTCATCCGGACAATCATCACACTTTTCATAAAAATTTAAACTTACACAAGGAACCATAGAAATTGGTCCTTCTAAAATTCTCATAATCGCTGTCATTTCTATTTCAGAAGGTTCTTTGAGTAAATAATAACCTCCACCTTTTCCTTTTTTAGATCCTAAAAAGCCGTTTTTACGAAGCGTTAATAAGATGCTTTCTAAAAACTTCAAAGAAATATTTTCACTTTTAGCTATCGTAGCAATTTGAACAGGTATTTTATTTTCCTGCCTTGCTAAATAAGTAAGTGCTTTAATTCCGTATTTTGTTTTCTTTGAGAGCATAAAACAAAACTACATAAATAATTGTAATTATTTAGCATCCAAAGCTTGCTCAATGTCTTCAATAATATCTAAAACATTTTCTAAGCCAACAGAAATACGCACCAAACCATCTGTAATACCAACTTCTAATCTATCTTCTTCAGACAAACGCCCGTGCGTTGTAGACGAAGGGTGTGTAACAATCGTTCGTGTATCTCCCAAATTTGCAGATAAAGAACACATTTTAATATTGTCTAAAAACTTTCTTCCTGCCTCAATACCACCTTTAATTTCGAAAGCAACAATATTTCCACCCAATGACATTTGTTTTTTTGCCACTTCATATTGAGGATGAGATTTTAAAAAAGGATATTTTACAAATTCAACATTTTTATTTCTTTCTAAAAAACTTGCCACTTTTAAAGCATTTTCTGCGTGTTTTTCTACTCGTATTGATAAAGTCTCTAAACTTTTAGATAAAATCCAGGCATTAAAAGGAGACATTGCAGGTCCTGTATTTCTTGCAAAAAGATAAATTTCTCGCATCAAATCTTCTTTACCAACTGTTACGCCGCCTAAAACTCTACCTTGACCATCAATTAATTTTGTTGCAGAATGAATTACTAAATCTGCGCCAAATTTAATAGGTTGTTGCACATATGGCGTGGCAAAACAGTTGTCTACAATAAAAATAAGATTGTGTTTTTTGGCAATTTTACCAATAACTTCTAAATCTAAAATATCTACTGCCGGGTTTGTAGGTGTTTCTATGTATAAAATCTTGGTGTTTTCTTTGATTAAACTTTCTACCAAACCAACTTCATCGACCTTAAAATAAGAGGTTTCTATATTCCATTTTGGCAAATATTTGGTAAACATACTATGTGTTGAGCCAAAAACAGAACGACAAGAAACAACATGATCGCCAGCATTTAACAAAGCGGCAAATGTTGAAAAGATTGCAGACATCCCTGTTGCAAAAGCGTACCCCGTTTCTGCACCTTCCATCGCAACAATTTTATCTACAAATTCGGTTGTATTCGGATTTGTAAATCGGCTGTATAAATTCCGTTCTTTTTCTTCGGCAAAAGATGCTCGCATGTCTTCTGCATCCTCAAAAACAAAACTTGATGTTAAGTATAAAGGTGTAGAATGTTCTGAAAACTGAGACCTTTCCGTCTGATTTCTAATTGCTTGTGTTTCGAAATGTTTGCTCATATTTTTTATTAGATTGTAAGACCGCTTTCGTTTTTAGAATTAAGAACTAGGATAAATTTCGATTTAAAAATCAAAATGATTACAAAGAACTATAACTCTCTTTTTTTGTCTCTTATTTCTTTTGTCCTGTATCTTTTTTAACTGTTTTTAATTGACTGAATACTGCCAACCAAAAACTGCCAATTATTTTAATCATTATGTTTTGCCAATCTTAAAATATCACCAAAAACACCTCTTGCAGTTACGCTTGCTCCTGCTCCTGCTCCTTGAATTACAATAGGTTGTTCTCTGTAAGATTCTGTATAAATTTCAAAAATTGCATCCGATCCTTTTAAAGAACCTAAAGGTGTATTTACAGGAACGGAAACTAATTTTACTTCTAAATTTCCTTTTTCTTTGGATAAATCTCCACTTAATTCGCCAATATAACGTAAAACATGATTTGGTTTCTGATCGTCTTTTAGCTTTTGATATTCTTCATTCAGCAATTCTAAATTGCCTAAAAAATCTTCAGCAGAACCACCTCTTAGATTTATCGGAATTAAATTTTTAATATCCACTTCATCTATTTCATTTTCTAAATCTAATTCTCGTGCCAAGATCAGTAATTTTCTAGCAACATCATTTCCACCTAAATCTTCCCGCGAATCTGGTTCTGTAAATCCTTTGTCAATCGCTTCTTTTAATACTTTTGAAAACGGAACATCATCCGAAGAAAAATTATTAAACAAATAGCTTAAAGTTCCAGAAAAAACACCTCTAATTTTAGTGATATATTCGCCTGATTCGTGCAATAAACGGATGGTATCAATCAAAGGTAAACCTGCACCAACATTAGTTTCATATAAATATTGTTTTTTATATTCTTTTAATTTTGCTCTTATTTCTTTGTAAAAATCAAAAGACAAGGTATTCGCAATTTTATTACAAGAAACCAAATCGAAACCAGCTTCAATAAAAGGAATATAATTACTTACAAAAGCAACACTTGAGGTATTATCAACAAGTATTAAATTTTCAAAATGATGTGTTTTTGAAAATTCAATAATGTCATCCACCGAAACATTCTCATCACCGTTATCTACTAAATCTTGTTTCCAGTTTTTAGACACTCCGTTTTTAGCTAGTAGCACTTTTTTAGAGTTTGCCACTGCAAAAACATTCAACTGAATTTTTCTGCGTTTTAAAACGGATTGCGTGTTTTCAATAATTTGATCAATTAATGTTCCGCCCACCAAACCTTTTCCAAAAACGGCTATGTTTATTTTTTTGGTAACTCCAAAAACTTGACCATGAATTACATTTACCGCTTTGTGTAGTTGGTCTTTTTTAACCACCAAACTCACATTTTTCCCTGTAACCGTGTTATTGAATAAAACAGGCACAATTTGGTTTTTAATTAAGGCATTATAAGGAAGATGAAATTCGCTTAAATCTTGACCAATAATAGAAATAACAGCCACATTATGAATAATAGAAATCTGATTTACATCTTGCGAATAAAAATCATTTTCAAATTCTTTTTCAAGTGCAGCAACTGCTTCTTGTGCTCTATCGGCTTCTATAATTAAACCAATTCCTCTTTCTGATGAACCTTGAGAAATAATACTGATACTAATATTTCGATCACTTAAGGCTTTAAAAATTCGGGCATCAACACCCACTTTACCTAACAAACCTCTACCTTCAAAATTTAGAAGTGCAACGTTATTAATTGTTGAAATTGATTTAATTCCTTTTGTAGAAGACTCTGCAGTTATTAAAGTTCCTTTGTCTTCTTTGTTAAACGTATTTAAAATCCGAAGATTGATGTTCTTTTCTAATAAAGGAATGATGGTTTTTGCATGTAAAATTGTGGTTCCTAAGTTGGCTAATTCATTTGCCTCAGAATAGGATAATTGTTCAATTTTTTTTGCATCTGCAACCAAATCGGGGTTTGCAGTAAAAATTCCGCTAACGTGTGTATAATTTTGCAACTCATCTGCATCTAAAAAATTAGCCAATAAAGCTGCGGTGTAGTTGCTTCCATTTCTCCCTAAAGTTGTTGTTTCTCCTTTTTTATTAGAAGATATAAAACCTGTTACAATGTTAATGATATCTTTATTTTTCTTGTAATAATTAAGAACATTATCTTTAGAAATGGATGTGATTGGATGTGCATTTCCAAAATTTTCATCTGTAATTATTAAAGCTCTAGAATCTGTTGCATTTGCAGAAACATTTTCCTTTTCCAACAAACTTGCTATTAGTTTTACGGATAACAATTCGCCTTGGGCTAAAACCTCATCTTTAATTTTCTGGCTATAATCGCCTAACAAAGAAACACCTTCAAAAATGGTCTCTAATTTTGAGAATTCTAGAGAAAAATCAACCAAATTATTAGGTTGCAATTGATATTCTTTAAATTTTTTGAACCTCGATTTATACTCCTTTTTAGCAGCCGCTTTTTCTAAAATAGCTTCTATATCGTTTGTAGAGTTTCCTCTTGCAGAAGCAACAACCGTGATTTTTTCGTTGTTGTTGTATTTATGCAAAATAATTTCAATGGCATTCTTTATTCCTTTTCCGTTGGCTAAAGATTTTCCTCCAAACTTAACTACTTTCATTTTTTTCTTTCTGTAATCCTTATTAAAAATAGGCTCAATAATAGTCTGTAATTGATCGTATTCAATTAAAAAAGCGTCATGACCGTGCACAGAATTTATTTCATTATAGGTAACATTTTCTTTTGTTAATGCCAATTTTTTATGCGTTTGCCTATTTTCTTCGGCCGTAAAAAACAAATCAGAATTAACTCCAATAATATGAATATCCGCAGTTATTGAATCTAAAATTTCGATATTCTTCTTACCATTATCAGTTACATCTATAGTCTTCAACAACTGATTCATCAATTTATAAGACGATAATTGATACCGTTCTTGTAATTTATTTCCGTGATGCAATAACCAACTTTCTACATTAAAGATTTCTGAGCCTTCATTTTTAGAGCGATGAAAGCGTTCTTTGAAAGATTCTGGAGTTCTGTAACACAACATGGCGTGCATGCGTGCATCGTGCACAGGATTGCTAGAATTTACCAAAAATTGTTCCTGAATTTGGCAATTAGCAATCAACCAATCGGTAGATTTCCAATCGGTTGCAACGGGGATAAAATGTTGGGTTAATTTGGTGTTTAACAACATCATTTCCCAAGCAATTCCGCCACCTAAAGAACCACCAATCAAGGCAAAAATACCATCAATTTTTAATTCATTTAATCCAATTAAAAATAAATTTGCAACATCTCTAGCTATAAAACTTTTGTAATTCTCAATTATAAATCCGTCGAAACCATTACCCGGAATGTTAAAAGCTAAAATGGTGTAATTATCAGTATCAATGGTTTTTTTAGTGCCAATAATATCTTTCCACCAGCCATTTTTACCAGCAACATCGCTATTTCCTGTTAACGCATGATTTACCAAAACAATTGGGGCTGTTCCTAATTCTTGTCCAAATAATTGATAGCTCAATTGAATATTATCCAATAGTGCTCCACTTTCTGTAGTGAAATCTTTTATGTTGATATGTTGTAATTGATTTTTCAATTATAAAATATTTTATTAAAAAATGTATGTCTGTTTGAGCGAAATCGAAAACTCATAAAAAGTAAAATGTAAAATTACCTTTCAACTTCGCTCAAAGAGACATTGTAACTATATTTTAGAAAAAGCTTCTTTTAAATCGGCTTTTAAATCTTCTAAATCTTCAATACCAACAGACAATCTAATTAAATCTTGTGTTACACCAGCACTTGCTTGTTGTTCGTCATTTAATTGTTGATGTGTAGTGCTTGCAGGATGAATGATTAACGATTTTGTATCGCCAATATTAGCCAATAAAGAGAAAATCTTCGTTTCGTTTGATACTGTTTTCGCAGCTTCAAATCCACCTTTTGCACCGAAAGTAACAATTCCACTTTGTCCTTTTGGCAAGTATTTGTCTGCTAAAGATTTGTATTTGCTACTCTCTAAACCAGGATAATTTACCCAAGCAACTTCTTCTTGGTTCTCTAACCATTTTGCCAATGCCAAAGCATTTTCTGAATGTTGCTTAATTCGTATAGACAATGTTTCTAAACCTTGAATAATATTAAACGCATTTGTTGGACTTATAGCTGCTCCATAATCACGCAATCCTTCTAAAATTAATTTAAAAGTAAACGCTGCTGCACCCAAAGCTTCATGATATACTAAACCATGATATCCTGCAGAAGGCTCTGTAAATTCTGGAAATTTTCCGTTTGCCCAATTAAAAGTTCCTGCATCTATAATTGCGCCTCCTAAAGAGTTTCCTTGACCACCAATGTATTTGGTAAGTGAATGAATTACAATATTTGCGCCATGTTTTATAGGATTTAATAAAGCCGGAGTCGCCACTGTATTATCAACAATAAAAGGAACTTGTGCAGCTCTAGAATGCGCAGAAATTGCCTCTAAATCTAATACATCTAACTTGGGGTTTCCTAAAGATTCTACAAAAAAAGCTTTTGTATTATTCTGCACCGCAGCGGCAAAATTATCTGGATTTGAAGCATCTACAAACGTTGTTGTAATACCTAATCTTGGTAACGTTACACTTAATAAAATGTATGTTCCGCCGTATAAACTACTAGAAGCAACAATATGATCTCCCGATTTTAAAATCGTTAGCAAACCTGTAGAAATTGCTGCCGTTCCAGAAGCAAAAACGACTGCACCTATTCCGCCTTCTAATGCTGCCAAACGGTCTTGTAAAATTTGATTTGTTGGGTTGTTTAAACGTGTGTAAATAAACCCTAATTCTTTTAATGAAAAAAGATTGGCTGCGTGATCTGCATTGTTAAAAACATACGATGTTGTTTGATAAATAGGAACTGCTCTTGTTCCTCCATTTGCTTTTACATCATGCCCTGCATGTAATGCGTTTGTTGCGAATTTGTGTGTGCTCATTTTTCTATTTTTTTGAGTTAATAAATGATTAAAACAAAAGTCAAATGCATCAAAAAATTTGATGTACCTACTAGAAAAATGTTATTAAGAAAAATTGAATCCTCCATGAATGGAAAATTCTTTTTTTGTTATCTATCCAATTTAAAATTGAGTAGAATTTAGCACCTTCTTTATTACTAAAGGGTTGCTAAGGTTTCAAAGGGTCTAATCCCTCCACCTTTCTTGATAACATTTCAATAAGTTATTGAACTTTGTGAGTGCAAATATATGTTCAGAAAAATTTAATAACCAAATAAAAATACATTTATTTTTTAATAATTATAGATATCACAATTTTATACTTGTATTTTTTCGAATCACAAAAATTAAAATTGATACACTTTCTTTTTACTGATAAAACTATAATCAAATATTATTAGTATAAATTATATTTTCTAGATTTAAAACGTAACTTTGCATAAGAATTTAGAGGAAAAATTTGAACTGATTGCAACCTCATTAAAAAAAAGCTAAAGCAGTAAATTTCTACTACTTTAGGCGACCAAGCAATCTCTTTTCATTTTTCATTAATCCATAAAAAGAAGATTTATATGTCATATTTATTTACCTCAGAAAGTGTTTCTGAAGGACACCCAGATAAAGTTGCAGACCAAATTTCTGACGCTTTAATAGATAATTTTTTAGCTTTTGATAAAAGCAGTAAAGTTGCTTGTGAAACTTTAGTAACTACTGGTCAAGTTATTTTGGCTGGCGAAGTAAAATCGAACACATACTTGGACGTACAACAAATTGCAAGAGAAGTAATTAATAAAATTGGTTACAACAAAAGCGAATATATGTTTGATGGTAATTCTTGCGGAATTTTATCTGCAATCCACGAGCAATCACCAGATATTAACCAAGGAGTAGAGAAATCTAATCCCGAAGAGCAAGGTGCTGGAGACCAAGGTATGATGTTTGGGTATGCAACCGATGAAACTGACAACTATATGCCTTTGGCTTTAGAAATTTCGCATAGATTGTTGATAGAATTGGCAAAACTACGAAGAGAAAACAAAGAGATTACCTATTTAAGACCCGATGCAAAAAGTCAAGTTACTATTGAGTATTCTGATGACAATGTGCCTCAAAGAATTGACGCTATTGTAATTTCTACACAACATGACGACTTTATAAAACCTGCATCAGCAAGTAAAGAAGATAAAAAAATTGCCAATGATATTATGTTAGAAAAAATTGCTTCTGATATGAAATCTATTTTAATATCAAGAGTTGTTGCCAATTTACCTGCCAATATTCAGAAATTATTTACTGATAATATTACCTATCACATCAACCCAACGGGTGTTTTTGTAATAGGTGGCCCTCACGGAGATACGGGCTTAACAGGAAGAAAAATTATTGTAGACACCTACGGCGGAAAAGGGGCACATGGCGGAGGTGCATTTTCTGGAAAAGACCCAAGTAAAGTAGACAGATCTGGAGCGTATGCAACAAGGCATATTGCTAAAAATTTAGTTGCTGCCGGACTTTGTAAAGAAGTTTTAGTGCAAGTTTCGTATGCAATTGGTGTTGCAAAACCTACAAGCATCAATGTAGATACCTACAGAACATCAACAGTAAATTTAACGGACGGGGAAATTAGTAAAGTTGTAGAAACCCTCTTTGATATGCGTCCGTATTTTATTGAAAAACGTTTAAAATTAAGAGCGCCAATTTATTCGGAAACTGCCGCTTATGGTCATATGGGAAGAACTCCAGAAATAAAAACAGTTACATTTACAAACCCTATGGGAGAGACCGCTACCGAAGAAGTAGAGACCTTTACTTGGGAGAAATTAGATTATGTAGCTGCTGTAAAAGAAGCATTTAAGTTATAAGAATTTTAAACATCAAATAAAAAACCCTTTAAATTTAAAATTTAAAGGGTTTTTCTATTTATCAGAATCCTTTTTTTTTAAACAGTATGACCAACTTACTCTTTAACAAAAAATTAAGAGTTCATATTTTATAGAATATGTAATTTCGGAAAAATTCAAATCAAATATTTTATGACCACAAAAAAAATACTTTTGCAACTATTTTTAGTTGCCTTTGTTTTTGGCTTTTCTACACAAGCCAATGCCCAATTCTGGAAAAAGAAAAAGCCAGAAACTAAAAAAACCACCAAACCAGAAGATAAGCCTAAAAAAGATGCTATTCTTCCTTACGACAAAGTAGTTACAAAAGAATTTAAGACAGATGAAGGTCTGTTTAAGGTTCATAAGAATGAAGAAACGTACTTATTTGAAATTCCGGATTCTCTTTTAAAAAGAGAAATGCTAATGGTAACTAGAATTGCTAAAACTGCGAGCGGAATTGGCTTTGGCGGAGGTAAAACGAACGAACAAGTTTTACGTTGGGAAAAGAAAAACAAGCAAATTTTAGTTCGTATTGTTTCTCATAATGTAGTTGCAGATACGCTTTTACCAGTTCATGAAGCGGTTGTAAACTCTAACTTAGAGCCTATCTTATTTTCGTTTCCTATAAAAGCGTTTAGCAAAGACTCTACTGCTACAGTAATCGATGCAACTGCTTTATTTTCTACGGATGTAAAACCTTTTGGTTTTCCTGACTATTACAGAAAAACATACCAAGTTACAAGAATGGATTCCGATCGTTCTTATATAGAAAGAATTAGTAGCTACCCAAAAAATGTAGAATTTAGACATGTAAAAACATATTTTGCAAGCAAAGCACCGTCTAATAGCGATTTAGGATCTATTACTTTAGAAATGAGCAACTCTATGGTTTTATTACCTAAAATACCCATGAAACGTCGTTATTTTGATGAAAGAGTTGGCTGGTTTACAAGCAGACAAGTAGATTATGGTTTAGAGGCTCAAAAGAGTAAAACCGTAGCATACCTAGATAGATATAGATTAGAAGTAAAAGACGAAGACATCGCAAAATTTAATGCTGGTGAATTAGTTGAACCTAAAAAACAGATTGTATACTATGTAGACAGAGCTACTCCAGAAGAATGGGTGCCTTATATTATACAAGGTGTAAATGATTGGCAAGTTGCTTTTGAAGCCGCAGGCTTTAAAAATGCAATTATAGCTAAAAGAGCACCCACCACAGAAGAAGACCCAGATTATAGCCCAGAAGATATTCGTTATTCTGTAATTCGTTATTTAGCGTCTCCAATCCCAAATGCAAATGGGCCTCATGTTAGTGATCCACGTTCTGGAGAAATCTTAGAATCGGATATTAACTGGTATCATAATGTAATGACTTTATTACATGATTGGTTTTTTATACAAACGGCAGCAATCAATCCAGATGCAAGAGGAAACAATTTTAAAACAGAAACGATGGGTGAGTTAATTAAGTTTGTGTCCTCTCACGAGCTTGGTCACACTTTAGGATTGCCTCATAACATGGGTAGTTCTTCTGCAATACCTGTAGATTCTTTGCGCTCTGCTAGCTTTACTAAAAAATACGGAACAGCCCCTTCTATTATGGATTATGCTCGTTTTAATTATGTTGCGCAACCAGAAGATAAGGGTGTTGCATTAATGCCAAACATTGGTGTGTATGATAAATATGCAATTTCTTGGGGATACAGACCTATTTTAGATAAAGATGCTAAAGAAGAAAAAGAAACTTTAGATTCTTGGATTTTAGCAAAAGCTGGTGACCCAGCATATCGTTTTGGCCGTCAGCAGGGTAACGTTATAGATCCCAGCTCTCAAACAGAAGACTTAGGTGATGATGCTGTAAAGGCGTCTATGTATGGTATTAAAAACTTACAAAGAATTTTACCAAATTTAGAGAAATGGACCTCAGAAAAAGGGGAAACTTATGATGATTTGGCAACAATGTACGGTCAAATTGCAACGCAGTTTGCAAGATATATGGGACATGTTTCCTCTAATGTTGGTGGTATTTATGAAAACTACAAAACAACAGATCAAGAAGGAGCTGTTTATACGCATGTAGATAAAAAGCGTCAAAAAGAGTCTTTACAGTTTGTAATTGACCAATTATTTGTAACACCAACCTGGATGTTAGATAAAGATTTGTTTTCTAAAGTACAATCTAGTGGTGCTATTGAAGACATTAGAGCGTTACAAGTAAGAACTTTAAACGGCGTTTTAAGTACAGATAGAATGGCAAGAATGATTGAAAACGAAACTTTAAATGGTTCGAAAGCATACAATTTAGTTTCTATGTTTTCTGAATTAAGAAATGGTGTTTGGTCTGAAATCTATAATGGAAAAAAGATTGATACATACAGAAGAAATCTACAAAAAGCGCATATTGAGCGTTTAGATTACTTGTTAAACAAAGCGACAGACCAATCTGGTCGTTATGGTGCTGCTTCTGTAAATGTTGGTCAGTCTGATATTAAATCTTTTGCAAGAGGAGAATTAAACAAATTAAGAAGGGATGTAAAATCTATGGCTTCTAGAACTTCGGATACTACTTCTCGTTATCATTTAGAGGATGTTGTAGCTAGAATTGATATGGCTTTAGATCCTAAGTAATTAGAAATCTTATTATAATATTTAGTAAAACCTCATCTTAATTGATGAGGTTTTTTTATGTATTATTATGAGGAATAAGAACACAGCTAGTATTTTATAACATAGAAAGATAGGAAATATAGCCTTCATTAAAAATTAGACAGTACAGTAATTTGTATAATTTTTAAGTTTGAAAAAGTTAATATAAGATACAGCATATTAAAAGTTGTCTCATAAAAAGATGTAAAAATTAAAAATGAGATGATTAATCATAAAAAAATGCAGGAATTATCATTATTATAATTTTAATTCTTCAATGCAAAGGAAACATACCTATGACAGAAAATAATGCTGAATATATATATATATATATATATTAACCTTTTTTCTATCTTTTATTCTTTCTGATTATATATCAAATGTATTAAAAGACAAACTTAAGCAGTATAAAAAAAGACAGGACGAATAACAGCGTTTCTTTATTGATCATTTCCTTTTGATAATTTCTAAATTCAAAATAAATAAACTGGTAATTATTTGATATTGGTAAATTTTGATGCGCTTACATCCAAATCAAACCTCTTCGTTTTCTTAACATTTTATAAAATAGTCTCTAAATAAAATCAAACTATATAAACTACTTTTATCGTATTGCCTGTTTAACTATAACTTGTTAAAAAAAACCTTCAAATACAAGATAAAGGGAGTTTAGAAATCTTGCTCTCTTAAGTCTTTTACCTTACAAATCATAAATTGCCACCTCAACAAAGTTGTGCTTTATAATGATTTTGTCTAATACATATGGATACTAAACAATAAGGATGTGTACAAAATAAAATAAAAACATATTTGATGGTTTATTTGATCTCTTTATCTTTGCAGTATTGGTAATATAAGTAACCAAAATCATTTTACCCCCAGTAAATATTAGTATAATTTGCTGTTTCAAAAAATATCTAAAATAAAAATTGTAATTACAAATAATTGCTGAATCCAAAATTCTAAAAAAAAGCATGAAAAAAATTATTGATAAATTCGACCGTATAAGTATAAAATATATGAAGAGTGCGAGCATACCCTCTATTCGCTTATCTTTTGGTGTTATCTTTATTTGGTTTGGAATACTAAAACCATTAGGGCTTTCGCCAGCAGAAGGTTTACTAAAAGCAACTGTAGTATGGTTGCCCTTTGGCTCACCAGATAATTGGTTAATTATTATTGGTCTATGGGAAGTGGTTATTGGGGTTTTCTTTTTCTTTAATAAAACAACAAGAATAGCAATTACGCTTTTATTTTTACAAATGGTAGGTACTTTTATGCCTTTAATTGTTCTTTCTGAAGTTACTTTTCAATCTAACAACTTTTTGCTTCCTACCTTAGAAGGGCAATACATCATTAAAAATTTAATGATTATTTCGGCAGCCTTAGTTCTTGGTGGTGAAATTAACAGACCAATAAACAAGAAAATAGCATAACCAGCTTTTTAATTTTAATTTCTGCGGGCTTTGTGATAAAACAAAGTAGTGCGTTTTTAACAAAGCTCATTAGATAAACATAAAAGATATTGGCCTTTCAAAGTAAAAGGAAGGCATATTAAATAAGTCAGAAATATTAGTGCTAAGAGAACACACTTGCACCTGTGGGTTATAAGAAGTAAATAAACGCCATCTATAAATAGTATTTAGAACACACCTAATACTTTTAAAAAGCCATAAAAAGAGCTTTAAAGTTGGGCTCAGAAACAGAACATAAATGAATGAAATTAGATTTATTTACGCAGATTTGTTTCTAAAATGCTTTAAAAAGTGTGCTATATTTGCCTAACAATATTTTTCATGAATCAGACACTTTTATCTTCTCCTCTTCAAGGTTTTACAGATCATAAGTTTAGAAATGCTTTTCATCATTTCTTTGGTGGCATAGACACTTTTTACGCACCGTATATTCGACTAAACGGAAAACTCGTTATCAAAAACTCGTATCAAAGAGATATTCTTCCAGAAAATAACACAACATTAACCGTGATTCCGCAAATCATGACTAATGATGCTGATGAATTTTTATTCGTTACTAAATATGTGCAAGAATTAGGCTACAAAGAATTAAACTGGAATCTTGGTTGCCCTTACCCAATGGTTACAAAACAAGGAATGGGTTCTGGATTAATTAGCGATTTTGAAAAAATAAACAGTATACTTCATAAAGTTCATAACGAATCGGATATTATTGTTTCTATGAAAATGAGAATGGGGTATGATACCCCTGAAGAAATTTTAGATGTTTTACCAATTTTAGATACCTATCCTTTAAAAAATATAGCTATTCACGCCAGAATAGGAAAACAATTGTATAAAGGCAGCACGAATTTAGAAGCGTTTCAAAAATGTTTAGACAATAGTAAACATAAAATGTACTACAATGGCGATGTTACGTCTGTTGCTGCCTATAGAAAACTAAAACAACGTTTTCCTTCCATCGATCATTGGATGATTGGTAGAGGCTTAATTGCCGATCCTTTTTTACCAAGTATGATTAAAGCTGATACAACAGAATATCCTAAAAATAGGTTTGATCTCTTTAACGAATTTCACGATCGTATTTTTCAGGAATATGATGCAGCACTATCTGGGCCAACACCCATAAAGATGAAAATGCTTGGCTTTTGGGAGTACTTTTCTCAAAGTTTTGCAAATCCGCAGAAAACCTTTAAGAAGATTAAAAAAGCAAATAATGCTAAAAATTATGCGATTGCTATTGACGAAATTTTTAAGGAAGCAAGAAGACTGTAATCTACTTTAATTTAAACTCCATAAAAATTGGTAGATGGTCTGAAGCTTGTTCAAATTCATTTAACACTTTCCCAGAAACATATTCGATTGAATTTTTTGTGTAAAGAATGTAATCTATTCTTTGATAAGGATTCTTAGAGTCGAACGTTTTTTCTAAATTTTGAAGATCAAAAGCAGCATTACCAATTTCGTTTATGGTAAATAATTTTTGAATAATAGCCGTTTCATCTGTTGCACTCGAGTTAAAATCGCCCAACAAAATAGTAGGATAGGTATCTTTATATCGATTAAAAATTTGCAACACTTCTTCAAATTGTTTTACTCTTGTGGGCTTATCAAAGGCTTCTAAATGTATATTTATCAATACTACTTCTTTAGTATTTAAAGTAACTTTGACCACTTGTGCCAAACGCTCTAAATAAAAAACAGTTCTATAAAAAGGCTCATCTGCAACTCTTGATAAAACAATTCTTTCTTGTTCTTTTAAAGGGTATTTACTAATAATCGATTGCCCAGAAATTACTTTACCAAAATTCATGCTTATTGGCCAATACGGAAAAGGCAAATATTGCTCATCCCAATTAATAGCTTGTGCTCTATAGCCAAACCCTAATTTTGCAATTGCTTCTTGCTGATTTACATAATAACTTCTAGAAGCATTGTAGTCTATTTCTTGAAAAGCAATAATATCTGGATCTATCTTTTTTGTTTCTGATAAAACTTTTGCCAAATTATCATCAAACAGTTCTTTTGGTTTTGCTATTGGAAGATTATTTGTCATGCCACTTAAATACCCAATATTATAGGTTACGATGCTAAAAACTGAATCATTTACAGGCACTCCTATTGAATTATCTTCTACTATTTTAGCATATTCACTACTATCTAAAGTTGATGAAGATGCCCAAAAAAAGAAAATTATAAAGGCAGTTACCAACAATAGTAAAAAACGAAAAAAATATTTTAAGAAACGTTTCATTGGTTTTCTGTCGGGTTTTCAATTGGGTTATCAGCTGTAAAATCAGCTAAAATCTTGACTATTGTTGCGTCAATTTTTTCCTGATCTAAATTATACTTTAAATCTAGTGATTTTTTCTCAGGAAATTGCTCAATTGTAACAGTAGTTGATGGAAATGCAAATTCTACACCTAATTCTTTTGCTAATTTAATAATTGCCATGTGCAATCTGTGCTTAGACGATTGCTCAACACCCCAAACCAAACTTTTAAAATACACATTTATCATAATTAACAAAGCAGAATCTCCAAAACCAGAAAACTCTACATTATAAGAATCTGATCTTGTTTCTGGATGTGCAATTACAATTTCTCTAATCCCTTTTACAAAAGCTTCAATTAAGATTGGGGGTGTATCGTAACGCACACCTAAATTAGTGTTGTAGCGTCTAAACAAACGCAACCCTTTGTTATTAATAACAATTTCTGATAATTTACTATTTGGTATTTGATAAATAGAAGTATCTGCAGCGCGCACAATTGTAGATCTAAAGCCAACTTGTTCTACGGTACCCACAACTTCGCCTGCTTCAATCCAATCATCAATATGAAAAGGTTTGTCAAGAAAAATCATAATCGTACCAATTAAGTTTTTAACGGTATCTTGTGATGCTAAAGCAAAAGCCAAACCACCAATGGTTGCACCAGCAATTAGGGTTGTTGTATCTACGCCAAATAATCTTAACATTTTAAATAATCCAAAAACAAGTACCAAGCCTTTTAAAAAATTATTTAAAATGGGCACTAATTGGTCGTCTAATCTGCTTGGGGTTCTTTCTGTAAATTCTGCATAAATACGCATTACAACTTGTACCAATTTTAATAATACGTAAATCCAAAAAACGGTATCGGCTATATTTAAGCCAAGAAAAAACCAGGTATTTACCTCTAAAGGGAATTGTAATGATGGAAATATTTTGTCTACAATAGCCAAAGAAATTAATAAACTAATTGGATGTGCTAATTTTTTAAGAACCTTATTTATTTCGATATTTGCCGTTCTGTGTGTAATTTGATGCTGGATTTTTTGTAAAATAAAAAAGGCTATTTTTTTTATCAGTATAAAAATAATAAAAACTAAAACGAATAACAAGAAAATACCAACTAGCTGCCAAAGTTCTATTCCCATTACTTTTTTATGTCCAGAGGCAGGGATTAAATTTTGTAATTCATCTACATACCAAGGAAAAACTTCTTTGTAAATTTGATCTATCCTTGCAACAGTTTCAGAAGAATAATACCATTTACCTTCAATTTTTTCAACATAAATTTCTGGCATTCTTTGAGATAATGTATATGTATTAAAAGTAGTATACCCAATTGAATCTTTATAATTGGGGTTATTTGGTATCTGATTAAAGTCTATAGACACGCCTTTACCATCCAATACTTTTTTAATTTTTATTGCTTTTTTTATTGAATTACTTTCTGATAAGCCTAAAATGGTTGCTGCTGCTTTTTTAGGTTGATAAGAATCGTTTTGTAAAAAATAAAAATGTGTGTAAATCGTAGCATGCGGATTGCTTAAATCTACTTCTACTGTTTGTTGCGCATTAGAATAGAAGGTAATAAAGACAAATAGCCAAATAAAATTTTTCATTTTACAAATTTTTGAGCAAATTTAAACTTTTTCATTTTTTATCGATACATTATCTACGATAAAAAATAAATTTATCGCACTCAAAAAAATATTTACACTGCTTGTTTTAGTATAATGTTATACATCCTCTTAGTTCTAAAACAAAAATTGCCTTTAATATTGAGTCTTTTTTAAAGTTAAAAAACTCTTAATCATGACATTAAATTAAACCTTTTTACTTTTTAAAGGTCAAAGAAGTATACCTAAAAAACAATTAAATATTTTATACCATGAAAAAATTAGCAAGCATTTTAGTTTTAGTATTCGCTTTTATTGTAACAGTTCAAGCACAGAAAAAAGAAAGAGAAAGAGGCCCAAAATTAACAGTTGAACAACATACCGACTTGGCCGTTAAAAAAATGACTTTAGGTTTAGGTTTGACCAATAAGCAACAAGACGAAATTAAACCTTTAATAACTGCGCAAGCGGTAGCAAAAAAAGCGGCGATGGAAAGTAGAAAGGAAAATAGAGCTAAAAATAAAAAACCTTCTGCGGATGAAATTTATACAATGAGAAGTGCACAATTAGACAATCAAATTGCTTTTAAAAATAAAATGAAAGACATCTTAAACAAAGAACAATTTGAGAAGTTTAAAAAAATGAAAGAAGAAAGAAAAGGAGAAGGAGAAATGAAAAAGAAGGGAAAAAAGGGAACTAAAAAAGGCGATAAAAAAAGACACTAAAAAGTTTTTTTAAGAACTAATTTTGGTTAATTACTTTTAGATAAAACCCGACTTCTTTTTTGAAATCGGGTTTTTGATGTTTGCTAAATTTAGCGTTAGCGATTGAACCTTTCGACTTCGCTCAAACCAGGCTAATTGTTTAAACACTTTTTTATTTTTTCAAAAAAAGCGAGTAGTGAAAATGCGACCCTGTGTAACAACAAAATCTCGATACAATGTGAAAAAAAATCAATCGAAATGATTTACTCTTTAAACCAACTAGAGTATTTTACGTAATTATTGGCAATTCTATCAATTTCTCCAGAAATTAACTCTTCTGAAATATCTTTCACTTTTTTAGCAGGCACACCTGCGTAAATACTTCCACTTTCTACCCTTGTATTTTTAGTCACAACAGCACCTGCAGCAATAATTGAGTTCGATTCTATAACACAATCATCCATAATAATAGACCCCATACCAACTAAAACATTATCATGAATTGTGCAACCATGTACAATTGCATTATGACCAATAGAAACGTTGTTACCAATTGTAGTAGGCGATTTTAGATAGGTTGCATGAATAACTGCACCATCTTGAATATTAACTTTATTGCCAATTTTAATATAATGAACATCACCTCTAAGAACAGCGTTAAACCAAATACTACATTCTTTGCCTAAAGAAACTTCCCCAACAATTGTAGCATTTTCTGCAACATAGCAATCTTCTGGTATTTGTGGGTGTTTACCGTTTACGGCTTTAATAATTGGCATATTTTATTTATTATTAATTGATAATCAACACTTGGTTTATGTTTAAATCATTACTTTTTAAACCATTTAAATCTTTTAAAATAGTTACTGAAGTATTAAACTTTCTTGAAATTGAGTATAAAGTATCGCCTTTTTGAACTGTATAGTAATTTACTTCAACTGTATTATTTTCTTCACCTTCCTCTATCGTATTATCGTAAGTGAAATCGCCTTTTTTTATACGATCAAATTCATACAATTGATAATCTTCTATTATAGTAATTAATTTTGTTGGGTATTGCGGATCGGTAGCATACCCTGCTTTTTTTAAGCCTTCTGCCCAATTTTTATAATCGGTAACTTTGTAAGAGAACAAAAAATGATAGCGACTTCTTTGAGTTAAAAAAAGTGAATGGTCTTTAAAAGAAGAAGAAACATATTTGTATTTTCGAAAACATTCTCCTTTTTCATCGTCATCATGATATACTTTTTTTCCTTGCCACTCTGTGTGGCATTTTATTCCAAAATGATTGTTAGATTTAAAAGCGAGTTCACTTTTTCCTGAACCAGATTCTAAAACACCCTGTGCCAATGTTATACTTGCTGGTATCTTATGCAAATGCATTTCTCTAACTGCAATCGCTGCATATTTTTTAATATACTCTAATGAACTTTGGTTCAATGTTTTTTTGCCTTCTTCTAACTTTTCTATGTGCTTGTCTTCATGAACGTTTGGTAAGTTTTTGATCTTAACTTCTTTCTCTTTATTAACTATTTTAGACGAACGCTTTACCGTTTTTTTACTCGACCCACAGTTAGACAACATCAACAGAAACAAACAACCAAGTAAAATTTTTAGCTTCATTATACTAATATAATTTCTTTATTTTTATCTTTTAACTTTTGATTTACTCCATGAATTCCCTGCATACCACCTGTATGAATCGCCAAAATTTTGCTATCTTCTTGAAAAAAATCATTTTTAACCAAATCTAAAACACCAAACAACATTTTTCCTGTATAAACAGGATCTAACAAAACGTCGGTTTCTTTTTTAAAATTATTAATAAAACCTATTAATTCTTCTGTATGTTTTGCGTAACCGCCAAAACTATAATCTTTTTGTAAGCTCCACCTGTCTTTTTTAACAGAATACTTTTTTATTTCTTCGGATAAGAAATTTCCTTTTAAAGCAGGAAAACCTATAATTTTGTGATGCTTTTTTGAGGCATTTATCAACCCAGAAAGAGTACCTCCTGTGCCAACAGAACAACAAATAAAATCGAATTTTTTATCCTCATTTGTTAAAATCTCTTCACAACCCTGTACGCCAAAAATATTAGTTCCTCCTTCCGGAATTAAATAAAAATCACCCCATTTATTTTTCATCTTTTCGATAAAACCAAACGAAGATTTTTGTCTGTATATCTCTCTAGAGACAAAATGGAATTTCATTCCGCTTTCATGCGCCTTTCTTAAAGTGGCGTTTTCTTCTAATGTTTTGGTTAGGTTTAAACCTAGCTCTTCTCCTCTAATAATAGCAAAAGTTTTAAAACCTGCCATTTCACCTGCAACTGCTGTTGCCACAATATGATTAGAAAACGCACCACCAAAAGTAAGCAGCGATTTCTTTTTAAGCTTTTTAGCTTCTTCTAAGTTGTACTTTAATTTTCTGAATTTATTACCAGATATATAAGGGTGAATTAAATCTTCTCTTTTAATAAAGAGTTCCACTTTTTTTTCTTCCAAAATTGGAAGAAAAATTTGTTGGTTTTGTGTTTCTATTTGAGAATCGAAGTTCATTTTTGTGTCTTTCCTATGAAAACAGGAAACTAAATTTTATTTATTAAAACAAGATAACTATAAATTAAAAAAATGCATTTTACTAATTGGATTTCTACCATAGTAGAAACAAGAAAAAATTAAGAAAATTCAGCTACTTCTGCTTCTATCTTTTCCCATTCTTCCATTAAACTATCTACTTTTGCTTTTTTATATTTATATTTTTCAAAAAAGTTTGGCTTCGAAGAAACTTCGTTATAATTTTTAGCCAATTCTATATCATTTTTTGCAATTTCCGCCTCTAAATCAGCAATTTCTGATTCTATTTTAGAAAGTCTATTATTTAGTTTCTTCAACTCTTTTTCTTCTTCTTTTGAAAGTTGTTCAGCTTCAATTTTAGAACTTGATTTTTCTACTTTTACAACAGTTCTCTTTTCTGCTTCACGTAGGTTTTCAATTTTATGTTGGTCTAAGAAATAGTCGATATCTCCTAAATATTCTTTTATTATCTTATCCTTAAAGCCGTAAACGGTAGATGTTAATCCTTGTAAAAAGTCTCTATCGTGAGAAACGATTATTAACGTACCGTTAAATTGTTTTAAGGCTTCTTTTAATACGTTTTTAGAGGCAATATCTAAGTGATTTGTTGGCTCATCCATGATTAAAACATTAAATGGCTGCAACAATAATTTACACAAAGCTAGCCTATTTCTTTCTCCTCCAGAAAGTACTTTTGCTTTTTTATCTACGGTATCTCCACCAAACAGAAAAGATCCAAGCATATCTCTAACACGCATTCTGTTACCATCAGTTGCTGCATCTTCCATGATTTCTAAAACCGTTTTTTCTGGTGGCAAATGCTCTGATTGGTTTTGAGCAAAATAACCAACTTCTACGTTATGCCCTAGTTTTAAATGTCCTTTAAACGGAATTTCGCCAACCATCATCTTCGCTAAAGTTGATTTTCCTTGGCCATTTTGACCAACAAAAGCAATCTTACTATTTCTCTCTATTAGTAAATCTACGTTTTCTAAAACGTGTTTTTCACCATAGCTTTTGTACAACTTTTCTGCCTCAACAATAATTCTTCCTGGTTCTTTGGATATTGCAAAACGAATATTCATTGCTTGATTGTCATCTTGGTCTACTTCAATTAACTCAACTTTATCAAGTTGTTTCATTAAAGATTGCGCCATCGATGCTTTACTCGCTTTTGCCTTAAATTTATTTATTAAAAACTGTTTTTGCTTAATTTCTTTCTCTTGATTTTTCTGAGCCTGTAATTGTTTTTCTTTAATTTCTCCTCTTAATAATAAGAATTGAGAATATGGTTTTTTATAATCGTAAATCTGACCTAAAGAGATTTCAATCGTTCTGTTAGTTACGTTATCTAAAAACATTTTATCATGAGAAACCAAAACAATTGCTCCTGAATAAGATCTCAAGAAATTCTCTAACCAAATGATAGATTCAATATCTAAGTGATTTGTTGGCTCATCTAATAATAAAATATCATTATTTTGTAGTAATAATTTAGCCAATTCGATACGCATTCTCCATCCACCAGAAAAAGTATCTGTCAATTTATCAAAATCATCTCTTTGAAAACCTAATCCTTGTAAGATTTTCTCTGTATCGCCCTGATAATTATACCCGCCAAGTAATTCATAACGTTCTGTATTATCTGTTAAATCGTGAATTAATTGGCTATATTCCTCACTTTCGTAATCGGTTCTAGTAACTAATTGCTCATTTATTTCATCGAGTAATACCTCAATTTCTTTAATTTCAACAAAAGCTTGGTACGCTTCTTCCAAAATTGTTCTTCCTTCAACAAAATCAATATCTTGTCTTAAAAAACCAATTCTTACATCTTTATCAAAAGCCATTGTTCCGCTACTTTCGATGTCTTTAGAAAGTACTTTTAAAAGCGTAGATTTTCCTGCTCCGTTTTTACCTATTAAGCCTATTCTATCTCCTTTATTTAATTTAAAAGTGATGCCTGAAAATAATTCAGTTCCCATAAAGGAAACTGTTAAATTGTGTACGTTTAACATTAAATGTTATGAATGTTACTAAGTTAGATTGATAAAAATTTATCTTTGCAAAAGTATAAATTTTTAATTTTATGATGTTTAAAAAAGGAACAAAATTATACAGCATTTCTAAAGGTACTTGCCCAAAATGCCAAGAAGGGTCTTTTTTTAAGTATAGGTTCACTTTTAACCCTTCAAAAGTTACTAAAATACATGATAATTGCCCTAATTGTAACTTAAAATATATGTTAGAGCCTTCGTTTTTTTATGGCGCTATGTATATAAATTACGGAATTACAGTCGCAATTTCTATTGTTATTTTTTTAATAACGAAACTCGGTTTTGAATTAAATTTATTGCAATCTTTTTTTAGCGTTTTTGTAGTATTAGTTCTTTTAGCACCGTTAAATTTACGTTTATCTAGAATTATTTGGATAAATATGTTTGTTCCTTTTGAGGGAAATAGTTAAATTTAGAAGTTTAAGACTTATTCAAACCTTTTAATATCAATTTCTACATCTAATTTTTCATCCTTTTCTAAATTATTGAAAAGTTGTTTAGCTACCGTTGGTGCGATCATAACTCCCCGCGTTCCTAAACCGTTTAAAATAGCCAACCTAGTGTATGCCGGATGAATCCCAACTAAAGGTCTTCTATCTCTAACTGTAGGTCTTATTCCTGCGGTTTGCTCTACAATTTTATAAGGAACCGTAATTACTTTTTTAAGTTTATCTACCAACTCAGTTTTTCCTTCTTCGGATGGATTTGAAGTTTTATCGCTCCAATTAAAGGTTGCACCTACTTTATACAAATTATTTCCTAATGGTAGCACAAATAGCGTTGATTTTATTAAAAAATCGATTTCTAATTCTGGAGCATAAATTATAATTAATTCCCCTTTTACTTCATTCAAAGGCAAGTAATTAAAAAACAAGTTTTTAGTCATACCAAAACCTTCACAAAAAACAATTCTATCAGTCGTAAAATCTTTGTATTCTAAATAATGTTCCCTAAATTTTATTTGCTGATGTTCGAACTTTTCAAACCGAATTTTATTTTCCGTTTTTAAATATTCTCTATACACTTCAACAAGTTTCTTCGTATCTATTCTGCCTGCTTCTTGTACGTTTCCGAAACCAAAATCAGCAAGAATGCCCTTTCTTTTTTCATTGTCAATTTTGGGGTCTAAATAGGCCGATAACAAAGGTTTATCCGTAGCTTCATACCAATTATTTTGGTCTTCGATAGATTTAAAAACTTTTTTGATTAGAAATTTTTCATCAAAAGTTAGATTAAATTTTTCTTCTAATTTCTGATAAAAAGGAAGTGCAAGTTCTAATTGTTCTTTCGCGTTCCAAACTGGTGTAAATCGTTTTAAAATAACAGGATTATATACCCCACCAGCCACTAAAGATGATGTTTGAGAATCGTCTTCAAAAACTACAAACGTTTTATTTGCAGCTAATAATTCTTCTGCAAATGCTAAACCCGCTAAACCCAAACCAACAATAATGTAATCTACTTTCATGTTGCAAAAATACTTAAGTTTTCATTAAAACTATTGGTTTTATATGAACTTACAAATAATTTTAGCTCTAATTGAATCTTTCGTCGAGCTCAAGAAATACTATCTATTTAAGTCTTCTACTTTTTTGTAGAACGCGAGTATTCAAAGCAGGAAAGAGTTTTAAACAAAAAAACGCTTGCTTTCGCAAACGTCTGTTTTTAATTTTTGATAGTGAATTAATAATTCCACATATCCATTTCTCGGTTTCTAATGTCTTCTTTAATCTTATCTGCTTCTAAAAGCTGAAATAAAGAATTACCGCGAACATAATCTTCAATGGCTCTATTGCCATAAATATTTTCTTCTCTTACAATTACTGAGCTAAATCTACGGGCGTTTAATAAATGATCGTAAGAAATTGGATGTGTTGCATTATCCGGATTAAAAACTTTTGAATCATGTAAAGTCTCTCTTGCGGTTGGAAAGAAAATCCAAAACAACTCGTACAAACTTTGATCTTCAACACCTTCAACACCCAACGTCTGAACATCTTTTCCCATTGGCGCGATTGCCAACAATCTGTATTTCATTTCTCCTTGGCGCTTGTCAAAATACCACATTCCTTTTAACATATACCCTCCAATATCTTCCGATTGAAGCTTATATGTATCCTTGTAACCATTCACTTCACGTACATTTACCAAACGAGAATTGATTTCTTCTTTTGTGATTTTTGATGTAAAAAAAGAATCTGAATAAGCATCTTTAATTTCACCTTGTCTAATTCCTTTTATCAAAGTATCAAATAACGATCTTCTTGATGATGAAATATTTGTAGTGTCTATCGGGAAATAATAAGGTAAATTTATTTTTTGATTTAAATCTACAAATTCCCATACAACTTTAGACCACATCACATCTCTATCATCTACATATCCGTAAGGAATTGGCCCATCGTTATCTGCTGCTAATTGTACTACACTTTCTTTACCAATTTGATCAACTGATTTTGCATTTAATAAATTAACTTGTGCATTTACATAACCAGAAGTTAAAAAAACGAAAAATAATATTAAAAAATTTCTATTCATAATCTAATTTTTAATGCTAATTAGTTAACTCTATGCTTACAGGTAAAACTTGTTTAAGGTTGTATCCATTAGCAGTTGCTCTAATATCATAAATATTAATAATATCTCCTCTTTGTGCTTTGTCTAAAACTTTTTTAGCGGCTGCACTTAAAGTTGTTCCTTCAACAATAATTGTTAACTCTCCTGGAACTTTAATTTTAAAGCCTTGTACTGTAATATTTAAATCGAACTCAAAATCTGGCAATCCTGCAGAAATTGGTGAATTCGCTAAACCAGATTTTGGCATTCTTACAATTCCGTATTGCTCTCGAACAGAACCCATTGCTGCAGGTATGTCTTTAATTCTAAAAGTTGCTTTAGAATTCACTGTTTTACCACTACTTAACGTTGCACTAACGATAATAGTTGCAATATTTCCTTCACCTGGCTTGATACTATATTTACCTTTACTCCCAGATAAATTACCCCCTGTTGCTGAAACCTTTAAATTATTATCACTCACTCCGGGTAAAGACACAGAAATAGGATTATCTAAACCTCTGTACACTACATTCATTTTGTCCGCAGAAACTACTGCATCACCTGGTTCTGGAATTACAGAATATGAACTTTCAAAAGGAACCTCAACTGGTTTACCATCTTGAGTAAATGTTATTTTTCCTTTAATGTCATGATTACCTATATTACCTGCTGGCATGTCTATAATTACCTGACCTGATTCTATGTTCTTGTAATTTTGACCATTTAAAATTACATTATCAGGAACCATTGTTGCATCATAACGTCCTAGAACGATTTTACCAGTAACTTTCTCACCGGCAAAATAGGCGTTTTTGTCAAGTGCTACAATTCCTTTGTAATTCGTTAAAGATAAAGATTCTTCTAGTTTACCCCCTAACAAAGCTGAAACAATATCGCTTTCTGAGTTTTTAATATCAGCTTGCATTTGTGTTAAGTTTGTTAAAGATGCAATTAGAGGAAAACCTTCATATCTGTATTTTAACCAAGGAACTTCTTTACCATCAGTATCAAATTTAGCCGTAGTATTAAATCTATTTTCTAAGACTGTAGAAAATTTATTATTTTCTCCTAAAACGCTATTTACATCTGTTCTGTAACCGTTAATTTTATCTAAAAACTCCTGTCCCTCTGCAGTATAATTATCTCCAGTAAAGAAATAAGAGTTTAAAAACTCTGTTTTATCCATTGACTCATAAGCAGTTTTATCTTCTAAGTCTGCAGTCATATTTGATTTTAACACACCTAAGTACGTATAAAAATCAGCTGAATATTTCTTAATCTGTAAAGCTTGTTTATTTAAATTATCAAATTTTGCAGCTTGCTCTGAAGCTTTGGTTGCTAAATTAGCATACGCTTGATTATTTTTATCAGTAACAGAAACATTATTGGTTTCTAACTTTTCATTCATAAAACCAAAAGCAGATAAAACTTCCTTATCCATTTGCATCGCTAACATTGCAATAAAAACAAGATACATTAAGTTGATCATTTTCTGTCTTGCGGACAATTTTCCTAATGCCATATTTTCTAATTAGTTTTTTAAGTTAATATTTTATTTTTTACAACTAATTATTATTTACTAGACATTGCAGAAAGCATTCCGCCATAAACACCGTTTAAAGAAGATAAGTTTTTTGCTAAAGATTCCATTTGTTCTTTTAATCTTTCTGTGTTTTCTACAACCGCAGTATTTAACTCTTCTTGTTTACTTGAATTTTCTACTTGAACTTTATATAAACCATTTAAAGATTCCATATGCACGGCCGCTAAAGAAACTTGCTCATTGTATTTGTTTGTTGATGAAATAGATTCTGATGCCGCAGACAATCCTTCTGCAGCTCCTTGAAAGTTCTTCATACTAACTCCTAAGCTTTCCATTAAATGTGCATCTATTTTGGCTTCTTGAAGCAAAGCATCTAATTTTTGAGACAACATACCGTCAGCACCCACTTTTTCTTCTGTTAAAACCCCATCTTCACCTAACTCTGGGTAAACTTTAGACCAATCAAATTCATCTTCTGGGGTATCAAAAGCAGAGAAAAAGAAAATAAGAGCTTCTGCAATTAAACCAATAGCTAAAACATTCGATCCATTAAACCATCCAAAACTAATATGATTTAATTTAAATAATGCGCCTAATATTACAATTGAGGCTCCAATATTGTAAGCCATGTTAAATAATTTCTTTTTAGTTTTTGACTGTGCCATTTTATATAAGTTATATTATTTTTTTGATTTTTATATTATTTTTTTGATGTACCAATGTAGTTTTGAACGGTTCTAAAACCAATATAACTTCTTGCTGTATCTGCATATTCATAATCTCTAGAAGCTACTTCTAAATAATATGCTACATCTTTCCAAGAACCTCCTCTAATGATTTTTCTTTTGTTTTTTCTATCTTCCACATTAGGGTTCATCGTTGAAGCCATATAATAAGAAGATAAATTGTACGCTGTATTTGTCCATTCAGAAACGTTCCCAGCCATATTGTATAATCCGTAATCGTTCGCATTAAATGATTTTGCTTCCATTGTGTATAAAGCGCCATCTACTGCATAATTACCTCTTACCGGTTTAAAGTTTGCCAAGAAACAACCTCTATCACTAGTAGTACTTCCTGTTCCCCAAGGGTATGTAGCAAATTCTAAACCACCTCGTGCAGCATATTCCCATTCTGCTTCTGTAGGTAATCTAAAATCTGGAACTTGAGTAGCATTTTTCTTTCCTGATAAATAAATATTTTTCTTTTTTGTTCTCCAATTACAAAAAGCATTTGCTTGCCCCCAACTAACACCTACAACGGGATAATCTGCATAAGATTGGTGGTGAAAATAATCTTGATGCATTGGGTCATTATAAGAATAATTAAAATCTTTAACCCAAACTGTAGTATCTGGATAAATATTTAACACTTCTGTTTGCAAGAAATCTTTTCTGTTACCGCCTTTTCTTGCAGCATTGTCTCTATCAAACCAGGTATACTTATATTTTAAATACTTTGTATTAAACGTTCTAACACCATCTGTGGCGTCTTCTCTGCTAATAAATAGAGTGTCCATTACTTCTACATAATCTACATCAGGAAAATCTTCTGTTTTCCAAATAATTTCTTCAGACCAATCTAATGGCTGAATAGTATCAAAACTATAATAGTTGTCATACATGTATTTTTCATAGGGCGTAGCATTGGCTACTGTATCCTTAAATTTATAATTCTGAATTCCGCCAGAAGGTAATACTCCGTTTGGTCCGGGAGTTGCTCCTAAACCTGCAAATTCTGCTTGATAAGCTAGTTTTGTTCTTACAACAGAATCTCTAACCCAAAAAACAAATTCTTTGTATTCGTTATTTGTAATTTCGGTTTCATCCATAAAATAAGGACTAACGGTAACAGTTTTTGTAGGTGTATTTAATGTACCTATAATATCTTCATCTTGTTTTCCCATTGTAAAAGAACCGCCCGGAATTAGTGCCATTCCGTAAGGCTTTTCTGAGAACCATTTTTTGTTAGATTTCACACCTACTAATTCTCCTCTATCATTAGAACCACAACTGTAAAAAACGGCTATTAAAAGTGCAAATATTGCTGCTTTCTTCATATTTTTTTTTGTCTTTACTAAAAGTTCGTAAACCTATTATTTTTTTTGCTAAAAAACAATCTTCAAGATGTTTTTAACGCACTAATTTTTACTATTTATTTTATTAAAGCATTTTACTCATTGCTTTATACCATCTTTCTGGTATAATCTGCTTTGTTGCTTCTTTGTAATCTTGATATGTACATGGTATTAACGCATGTCTTTTGTATTTATTATCTGATAAAATATTTATCTCAATCCACCATCGTCCTGTTTTATTGCTTTTGTAAAACACTAAAGAATCGTCATCTTCTAAAATAACGGTAAACTTTTGATAATTTTCTTTTCCCGAAAACGGATAATCTTTTACTCTAAAATTTACTCCTTCTATAAAATACCAAATCATTTGCGCAATTAAATTTGCTGTCTGATAATTGTTATCATACTGCGAATTGTACTCGTAAATACCAAATGAAGAAACTTTATCACTAATACCCGCATATCTAGAAATAGCACAAATTTCTTCTCCATAAAAACCGTTGGGAGACGCATTATTATTAGCAGGAGCTTCACTTTGCCTTACTGCACCAATATCTATAGAGACAATATCTGCATTTCTAAACGCGGGCTCAATATTTTCTAATTCTTTGGCTTTACCAAGTCTGTAAGTATCAAAAAATAAATTATCTAATAATTGTATTTCTTCTTGACTATTAAAATACGTTTGATACCCTACATTGCTATAATTAAACAAGTTATTAGGCTCTTGCATAATTATTTTACTCAAATACGATTGTGAGGTTAATTCTGCATCTAAATTACCTAAATCGAATCTGCTATCTACAGCAGTAACGTTTACAGTTTGCTCTAATGCATCGTAAGCTCTATAATTTATATAGGTAATATCCTGACCTCCACCAATTATAATCGGAATAATGTTCTTTTTTAATAAGTCTGTTATAATTTCTGAAACTGCAAAATAAGTATCCGTAACAGCATTCCCTTTTAAAACATTTCCTAAATCGGCAATTTCTGTTTGCCAATCTCCTGGAAATAATTGATATAGTTTTTTTCTGATAAAATGTAAATTTTCTCCACATCCAAAATTATCTTCAGAATTTCTATCTTCTTGAACGCCGAAAATCGCGATTTTTACGTTTTTTAAATCAGGAAAACCTTCCCTCTCTGAATACACTTTAATTGTATTCCCCAAACATAAAGAAGGCTGCAAAGCTAAATGCGCTAAAACCACTTCTTTTACAGGAGTTAAAAAATCTTGATTCATCAATTTTTATTGGAGTGGAAAGATACCAAAATCTTTATTTCTTTTTAATTGTTTTTTTAGTTGTTTTCTTTACCGTTTTTTTAGTGGCTGTTTTCTTTTTGGCAACCTTTTTCTTGGGCGTTTTTGCTTCTATCATGGCAATTGCTTCATCCTTAGAAAGTTTTTCAATTTCTATTGTTTTTGGCAACTCAATTTTAATTTTCCCTTTTAAAACATTATATCTTCCCCATCTCGCTTTTTCTACACGAATGCCTTCATCTTCCCAATTATGAATAACTTTCTCTATTTCTTTCTGTTTTTTTGCTTCAATTAATTCAATAATATCATCATTAGACAGGTTCTCAAAATCGTACTTTTTATTTACGTTGATAAAAACATCATTCCATCTTAAAAAAGGCCCAAAACGTCCAACTCCTTTTTGAACAGGCAATTCTTCGTAGTGAGCAATTGGAGCATCGGCTTCTTGTTTTGCAACAATTAATTCTTCTGCTCTTGGCAAATCAACCTCCATTGGGTTTTCTCCTTTATCCAAAGAAACAAACATGGTTCCGAATCGAATATAAGGTCCAAAACGGCCATTAGAAACAATTACTTCTTCGCCTTCATAACTTCCTAAAGTTTTTGGCAATAAAAACAATTCTAAGGCTTCTTCCATAGTAATGGTTCCTAGATTTTGCTCTTTGTTTAAACTTGCAAAAACTTTTTCTTCGTCCTCAGGAGCGCCAATTTGCGCAATCGGTCCAAATTTACCCAAACGAACTAATACTGTTTTCCCTGATTCTGGATGATTCCCTAGAATACGCTCGCCACTTTCTCTCTCTGCATTTTCTTTTACGTGCTCTACATTATCATGGAATTTTTTGTAGAAACCTCTAATCATTTCTGTCCAGTTTTCTGTTCCTTCAGAAATATCATCAAAAGAACTTTCTACTTTGGCTGTAAAACCAAAATCCAAAACATTCGAAAAATTAGCAACTAAAAAATCGTTTACAATATTCCCAATATCCGTAGGTACTAACTTATTTTTATCTGAGCCCGTTTTTTCTGATAAAGTCTGATTTCTTACATCACCATTTGATAAAATCATTTGTTGATATGCTCTTTCTAACCCTTCGTTAATTCCTTTTTCTACATATCCTCTTTTTTGAACCGTAGAAATTGTTGGCGCATAAGTTGATGGTCTACCAATACCTAATTCTTCTAATTGTTTTACCAAAGATGCTTCTGTAAATCTGTAAGGAGGACTCGTAAAACGCTGTGTTGCATTTATAAAAGTGTACTCTAAATTTTCATTTACTTTTAAATTTGGCAACATCCCAGCTTGCTCCTCATCTTCATTATCTGTGCCCTCTAAATATACTTTTAGAAAACCATCAAATTTTATCATTTCTCCGTTTGCAGTAAATATTTTTGTATTTCCAGAATTTTCAATTTTTACATTGGTTCTCTCTAACTCTGCATCACTCATTTGCGAAGCCAATGTTCTTTTCCAAATTAAATCGTATAATCTATTTTGGTCGTACTCTGTATCAACCGTATGCATTTTCATGTTGGTTGGTCTAATCGCTTCGTGGGCCTCTTGCGCACCTTTTATTTTCGATTTAAAAACACGTTGTTTGCTATATTCTTTTCCGTAATAATTTGTAATTTCTTCGGCAGCTTCGTCTCTTGCATCCACCGATAAATTTACACTATCTGTTCTCATGTAAGTAATTAAACCTGCTTCATACAAACGTTGTGCAACTTGCATTGTTTTACCCACCGGGAAACCTAATTTTCTAGATGCTTCTTGCTGTAATGTTGATGTTGTAAATGGAGCTGCTGGTGATTTTTTTGCTGGTTTTTTTGTTAAATCTGCAATTTTAAAATCAGCATTTGCACACGATTTTAAGAAACTTTCTGCAGCTTTTTTAGTTTCAAAATTTTTTGAAATTCCGGCTTTAAAAGTTGCACCTTGGTTATTAGAAAACTCTGCAACTACTTTATAATGCGTTTCTGAGTTAAAATATTGAATGCTTCTTTCTCTTTCAACAATTAAACGAACAGCAACAGATTGCACTCTTCCTGCGGACAAACCTCCTTTTACTTTTCGCCACAAAACGGGTGATAACTCGTATCCAACAATTCGATCTAAAACTCTTCTCGCTTGTTGTGCGTTTACCATATTATAGTCGATATCTCTAGGATTTTCAACGGCTTTTAAAATGGCTTTTTTTGTAATTTCGTGAAAAACAATACGTTTTGTATTTGCTTCTTTTAAACTTAATTGCTCTTTTAAATGCCAAGCAATTGCCTCTCCTTCTCTATCCTCATCACTTGCTAACCAAACTGTCTCTGCCTTTTTAGCTAAAGCCTTTAGTTTTTTTACCAATGCTTTTTTATCATCAGAAACTATATATGTTGGGCTAAAGTCTCCATCAACATCAATACCTAACTCTTTGGATGGTAAATCTGCAATATGACCAAAACTAGATTCTACTTGAAAATCTTTTCCAAGAAATTTTTCAATGGTTTTTGCTTTTGCTGGTGACTCTACGATAACTAAATTCTTTGCCATATATCTTTCTTTTGTCAAAAAAAACACACCCTAAACTATGTGTTTTAAGAATGCAAAAGTATGCAGTTTTTTTTAATACTGATAAAACTCGATAAAATATTCTACTTTTTACCGGTTTTTAATGTACTAAAAATTCATATAAAGGAAGTTTGGAGCCTTCTAAAATGCTTAAAAACAAAGATAATGCTCCATTTTTTATTTTTATATAAAATATTTTAAAATAAGATGCGAAAAAAAATCGAATTGAATATAAACAACACCAAATTCGATTTTTTTATTTTTGATGGCAATTAATTTTTAAGATTTATTTTCAGTTTTTTTTAACTTCAAAGAAATCTGTAATATCCATTTCTAAAATATTAGCAATTTTTAATAAAGTACATACTTTTAAATTACTTTTTCCATTCTCTAAATTGTGATATACAATTTGACTAGTGTATAATCAGTAGCATATTATTGCTTATAAGACAATTATTATTATTATTATTATTATTGCTCATAGTTTAAGGATCTTAATTAAAAGCTGTGAAATTGTAGTACTTCAAAAAGGTAAAGTATTAGAACAAGGAAATCATAACCAATTATATAATTCAAAAGGACATTATTACAATCTATGGCAACAACAAATGCCTAAATTAACTTTATAAAAAACGCCACTAATTTTCGTTAATTTTCTGCCAATCTGTCATAAAAAATAATTTTTGGTTGTATCTTTGTATCCTTATCAAATGATAAATTGATTCATGGAACAGGTAGAAAAAATTATCGACGAAAAATTACAAGGCAAAGCACTTGTAACCGAACATAAAGTACAAAATGGCAAGAAACTATTCATAGAAAGCTATGGCTGTCAGATGAATATGAATGATAGTGAAATTGTTGCAGCTATTTTAGCAGAACAAGGTTACAACACCACACAGTTCTTAGAAGAAGCAGATTTAGTACTTGTAAATACTTGCTCAATTCGAGAAAAAGCGGAAGATACTGTTAGAAAGCGTTTGCAAAAATACAATGCTGTAAAACAAATCAATAAAAAAATGAAAGTGGGCGTTTTGGGTTGTATGGCCGAACGTTTAAAAGAAAAATTTTTAGAAGAAGAAAAAATTGTCGATTTAGTTGTTGGACCCGATGCTTACAGAGATTTACCCAATTTATTAGCAGAAATTGAAGAAGGTAGAGATGCTATAAATGTAATTTTATCTAAAGATGAAACTTATGGTGATGTTTCTCCTGTACGTTTAAACTCTAACGGCGTTACAGCTTTTGTTTCAATTACAAGAGGTTGTGATAATATGTGTACTTTTTGTGTGGTTCCTTTTACTCGTGGTCGCGAAAGAAGTAGAGAACCGAAGAGTATTTTAGAGGAAATACAATCTATGGTTGATAAAAACTTTAAAGAAATTACGCTTTTAGGTCAGAATGTAGATAGTTTTTTATGGTTTGGTGGTGGTTTAAAAAAGGATTTAAACAAAGCTTCAGAAATGGCGCAAGCAACCGCGGTTGATTTTGCGCAATTGTTAGACATGTGTGCAACGAGGTTTCCAAAAACGCGTTTTCGTTTTGCAACTTCTAATCCGCAAGACATGAGTTTAGACGTGATTCACACCATGGCAAAACATAAAAATATTTGCAAATACTTGCATTTACCAGTTCAAAGCGGAAGCAATAAAATGCTAAAAGCGATGAACAGACAACATACACGTGAAGAATACAAAACTTTGGTTGATAATATTTTTAAAATTATACCAGAAATGTCTTTATCACAAGATATGATTGTTGGTTTTTGTGGCGAAACAGAAGAAGATCATCAAGATACTTTAGAGTTGATGAAATATGTAAAATATGACTTCGGGTTTATGTTTACCTATTCTGAAAGACCAGGAACTTTGGCTGCTAAAAAAATGGTAGATGATGTGCCACATAAAGTTAAAAAAAGAAGATTACAAGAAATTATAGACTTACAACAAGAACACGCTTTATATAGAACTCAGCAACATTTAGGTAAAATTGAGGAATTTTTAATTGAAGGAACTTCGAAGAAAAACCCAAATGAATGGAAAGGTAGAAATACGCAAAACACAGTAGCTGTTTTTCCAAAAGACGACTATAAATTAGGTGACTTTGTTCTATTAAAAGTAGAAGACTGCACCTCTGCAACCTTGAAAGGAACTGTGGTTGGATATTCTGATAATAATTGATGAAAAAGAAACAAGAAACAAGACGTTCTTGAATCTTGAATTAAAAAAATCCTGATTCAAAAAAGAAAATATGGAAAATATACAAGCAATAAAACAACGTTTTGGCATCATTGGTAATGATGTGCACCTAGACAGAGCTATAGAAAAATCTGTGCGTGTTGCGCCAACAGACATCTCTGTTTTAGTTACAGGAGAAAGTGGTGTTGGAAAAGAAAATATTCCGAAAATTATACATTCATTATCACACAGAAAACATGCGAAATATATTGCTGTAAACTGTGGTGCAATTCCGGAGGGAACAATTGATAGTGAACTATTTGGTCATGAAAAGGGTTCTTTTACAGGAGCAACTCAAGATAGAAAAGGCTATTTTGAAGTTGCTGATGGAGGAACAATTTTTTTGGATGAAGTTGGTGAGTTGCCACTAACAACACAAGTTCGTTTATTACGCGTTTTAGAAAATGGCGAATTTATAAAAGTAGGTTCTTCTAAAGTATTAAAAACAAATGTTAGAATTGTAGCTGCTACTAACGTTAATATGGAATCTGCTATTGAAAAAGAAAAGTTTAGAGAAGATTTATATTACAGATTAAGCACCGTAGAAATTAATTTACCAGCTTTAAGAGATCGCAACCAAGATATCCATTTATTGTTTCGAAAATTTGCATCAGATTTTGCGCAGAAATACAGAATGCCTTCTATTCGTTTAGATGATAATGCCATTGCTGTTTTATTAAAGTATCGTTTTCCAGGAAACATTCGTCAATTAAAAAATTTAGCCGAACAAATTTCTGTAATTGAAGAAGAAAGAGTCGTTTCCGCTGCAAAACTGCAACAATATTTACCGAATAATAAAGGGAATTTTCCTGCGGTTATTGGCGCTAAAAAAGAAAATGATTTTTCTACCGAACGTGATATCATGTACAAAATTTTGTTTGATATGCGCAATGATATCAACGATTTAAAAAAGTTAACTTTAGATTTGCTGAAAAACGAAAACACAGAAGAAGTACAAGAAGAAAATCATCAGTTAATAGAAAAAATTTACGGCAACAGTACTACAAAAAACTCAAATTTTGAAGTTTTGAAGATTCCTCAAAATGCATCCGAAGAAAAAGATTATGATTTTATTGAGACCATAGAAGAAGATGAATCTCTATCTTTACAAGACAAAGAGGTTGAAATGATTAAAAAATCTTTAGAAAAAAACAGTAATAAACGTAAATTAGCAGCCAAAGAATTAGGGATTTCGGAAAGGACTCTTTACAGAAAAATAAAACAATACGATCTTTAATAAGTTTAAAGCTCAGCAGTTCTTTAAACTTTAATATTAAACTTTGAATTACCAATAATGAAAAAAATAGTATACCCAACATTATTTTTAATAAGTGCCTTGCTTTTTATAGCTTGTGGTGCGTATTCTTTTACAGGCGGAAATACGGGTGATGCAAAAACGATTCAAATAGATTTTTTTCCAAACCAAGCATCATTAGTAGAGCCGGCTTTAACACAGCGTTTTACAAATAGTTTACAAGATTTATTTACGCGTCAAACAAATTTAACACTTACTGGTTCTAATGGAGACTTGCATTTTAGCGGTGAAATTACAGACTTTAGAATAACACCAATGAGCGGAACATCAAACCAAACAGCTGCTCAAAACAGGTTAACAGTTACTGTAAATGTTCGGTTTGAAAACAAATTAGAAGTTAAAGACGATTTCGAAAAAACATTTTCTTTTTATTCGGATTTTGGCGCAAATTCTCAACTTACCGGTAGTGTCTTAGAAGCTGCTTTAGATGAAATTGTAGAAAGGCTTACACAAGATATTTTTAACGCTTCTGTTGCAAAGTGGTAGTGTTAGAAGTTAGAAGTTAGAAGTTAGAAGTTAGAAGTTAGAAGTTAGAAGTTAGAAGTTAGAAGTTAGAAGTTAGAAGTTAGAAGTTAGAAGTTAGAAGTTAGAAGTTAGAAGTTAGAAGAAATTTAAAAATTTGGAAACAAATACTATCATAGCAATCATAGAAAAAAAATATTTAATTGGGCAAGTAGAAACTGCTGAATTAAAAGCGTTACTTGACGAATTTCCTTATTTTCAATCTGCAAGAGCATTGTATTTAAAAGGATTGAAAAATCAGAATAGTTTTAAGTACAATAATGAATTAAAAATAACTGCAGCTTACACGGCAGATAGAACAGTTTTATTCGATTTTATAACTTCAAAAGAATTTAATAAGGACCAAAAAGAAGAAACACATCAAAAAACAACAGCATTTGTTTTACAAGAAAATAATGAAATAGAACCCGAAGTGGTTTCTGAATTACCAGAATTAGCTAAAGAAAAACTAGAAATTGGCACGCCTATTTCCTTTACAGATTCAGAGAATTTTTCATTTAATCAATGGCTGCAATTATCAACAAAAAAACCAATTATTAGAGAAAAAATTGCAACAGAAGAAGCTTATAAAAACCATAGCATTATTGAGCGCTTTATAGAAAACAACCCAAAAATAGCGCCTTTGTCTAGGGATAAAAATATAAATGTTTTAGTTACTCAAAATAAACAAGACTCGTCTTTAATGACAGAGACTTTAGCAAAAGTATATCTAGAACAAAAAAAGTATGAAAACGCAATACAAGCATATAGAATTTTAAGTTTGAAATATCCAGAAAAAAGTGGTTTCTTTGCAGACCAAATTAAAAGAATACAAATTTTACAAAAAAATAAATCATGAGTTATACAGCATTTTTAATTCTAATTTTGATTGTAGCAATAGCTTTAATCTTAATTGTTATGGTTCAAAACCCTAAAGGTGGAGGGTTATCTTCTTCTTTTGGAGGTGGAGGAGCACAATCTTTAGGTGGTGTGCAAAACACAAATAACTTCTTAGATAGAACAACTTGGACACTTGGTATTGCAATGTTTGCTTTAATTTTATTATCAAACTTCGCAATTCCCAGAGCAGGATCTAATAATGTTAATTTAGACAATACTTTAGACGGAATTGAATCTACTACACCAATAGACAATACAACTTCAAAAACTAAAGATACTGTTAAGTAAACATTTACAAGACAACTTTAAAATGCCAACGTAAATGACACGTTGGCATTTTTTTATATTCAAAATTTAACATTAAATTCAATCAACGAAAAAATGTCAGTTTAAAAAAATTGGCATAGTTTCTGACCTTTTAAAAAATTACTTAATTTAATTAACCTGCTTGTCGGTAGACAGGTAAAAAAATAAATATAAAATGGGATTAAATATTAAACCTTTAGCAGACAGAGTTCTTGTAGAACCTGCTCCGGCAGAAACAAGAACAGCATCTGGATTAATTATACCAGATAATGCAAAAGAAAAACCACAACAAGGAACAGTTGTAGCTATTGGAAACGGTAAAAAAGACGAGCCTTTAACTGTAAAAGTTGGGGATACTGTCTTATATAGTAAATACGGTGGTTCTGATTTAAAATTAGAAGGAAAAGATTATTTAATGATGCGTGAATCTGATATTTTAGCGATTATCTAGAAGTAAGCAGTTTACAGTTGCAGTAAGCAGGTGTAACGATTAAACTTTTAAACAATTAAACGAATAAACAATTAAAGAAAATGGCAAAAGATATAAAATTTGATATTGACGCAAGAGATGGCTTAAAACGTGGAGTTGACGCCTTGGCTAATGCCGTAAAAGTAACCTTAGGTCCTAAAGGAAGAAATGTAATTATTTCTAGATCTTTTGGCGCACCGATTGTTACAAAAGATGGTGTTTCTGTGGCAAAAGAAATAGAATTAGCAGATCCATTAGAAAATATGGGCGCTCAAATGGTAAAAGAAGTAGCTTCTAAAACTAATGATTTAGCTGGTGATGGAACTACAACTGCTACTGTTCTTGCACAAGCAATTGTAAAAGAAGGATTAAAAAATGTTGCTGCTGGCGCAAATCCTATGGATTTGAAACGTGGTATAGACAAAGCTGTTGCTGCCATTGTAGAAGATTTAGCAAAACAAGCAAAACAGGTTGGAAATTCATCAGAAAAAATAAAACAAGTTGCTGCTATTTCTGCAAATAACGATGATGTTATTGGAGATTTAATTGCTACCGCTTTTAGTAAAGTTGGTAAAGAAGGTGTCATTACTGTTGAAGAAGCTAAAGGAATGGAAACCTATGTGGATGTTGTAGAAGGTATGCAGTTTGACAGAGGGTATTTATCTCCATACTTTGTAACTGATGCTGATAAAATGATTGCTGATTTAGAGAATCCATATATCTTATTGTTTGATAAAAAGATTTCTAATTTACAAGAAATTCTTCCAATTTTAGAGCCAGTTGCACAATCTAGCAGACCTTTATTAATTATTGCTGAAGATGTTGACGGACAAGCATTGGCTACTTTAGTTGTAAACAAATTAAGAGGTGGATTAAAAATTGCTGCTGTAAAAGCTCCTGGTTTTGGAGACAGAAGAAAGGCAATGTTAGAAGATATCGCAATTTTAACCGGTGGAACTGTAATTTCTGAAGAGAGAGGTTTTTCATTAGAAAACGCAACTTTAGATTTATTAGGAACTGCAGAAACAGTAACAATAGACAAAGACAACACTACAATTATAAATGGTGCTGGCGATGCTGCTTTAATTAAGGCTAGAGTTAGTCAAATTAAAGCGCAGATAGAAACTACAACATCAGATTACGATAAAGAAAAACTACAAGAACGTTTGGCTAAATTAGCTGGCGGAGTTGCTGTTTTATATGTTGGCGCTGCTTCTGAAGTAGAAATGAAAGAGAAAAAAGATAGAGTTGACGATGCTTTACACGCTACAAGAGCTGCAGTTGAAGAAGGAATTGTTGCTGGTGGTGGAGTTGCTTTAGTACGTGCTAAAAAAGTATTAGAAAAATTAGTTACAGAAAATATAGATGAAACTACAGGTGTTCAAATTATAAACAAAGCAATTGAAGCTCCTTTAAGAATTATTGTTGAAAATGCTGGAGGCGAAGGCTCAGTGGTTATCAATAAAGTTTTAGAAGGTAAAAAAGACTTTGGTTATGATGCTAAAAATGACAAATATGTAGACATGCTAAAAGCTGGAATTATAGATCCTAAAAAAGTAACTAGAGTTGCGCTAGAAAATGCTGCTTCTGTTGCTGGGATGATTTTAACTACAGAATGTGCTTTAATAGATATTAAAGAAGAAAGTGCAGGAATGCCAATGGGTGGTGGAATGCCAGGAATGATGTAGTGGTGAATCACCACAGATAATTATTTCTTATCTTTATAGAAAATAAAAAATCCGATAGAAATAGTCTTCTATCGGATTTTTTTGTGAATTCTTTAAAAATCACTTTTTATTCAGTCTTCGTAGAAATATGAAAAATAGCATCTCCTTGAAATACCTTTTGGCGCTTGATTAATATTTATAATATATTCACTATTTCTAGCTAAAACAGGGTGACTTACATCACCAAATGGATCAGAAATTCTAGCTAGTAACTAATCTTTTGTTACAAAATCATGCAAGTTTGTTTTTACATGTAAAAAGCCAGAAAAATCTGCACGCATCCAATGTGTTTCATGAATAAAAATACTTTTTTTAAGTACTTGAGGCACTTCATTTTTAGAATTTAACATTTCTAAATGTGCTAACACTCTTTTTACACCATTTAAAGCTTCTTTACAAATTGACATATCAAAACTTAAGCTTTTCCGCTTTCATTTAACAGAATAGGAATATCAATTTTGCTACATAAATTTCTATAAGACCCTTCTATTTGATCTCCATACAAAGTAAAAGGCGCATTAAATAAAGACGCTAATTTTGAAACAACTTCATTATCGTGTTTTATTCTTATTTGTACCACATTTTAACGATCTGCGCCACCAGTAAGAAAATCCATACAAAAATAGGCAAGTGGTGAAATTTATTTCTTAAAATTATACGCAAATTTACTTGCTAATGAGCCTTTTGAATTACCAAGAAATTGTCTATTTAAATCTCTTCCATCAGGAAAAAACTTAGATTTATTAATAACCGAAAATATTTACAATTGGCATACAAATGATAGTTCCTCTTGTTAGTTTGTTTAACTTATGAGTTAATATTTCTCTAACAATTTCCATTCCGTTAACCTCGTCCCCATGAATACCTGCAGTAATAAAAAACGGTTGAACCAGGATTTATAGATAAATCAATAAATACTGGTACTTCTAAAGCTGTATCCGCAAATAACCGAGCAATATTAAAGTTGAGCTTTCTGCTTTCTCCAAGTTTTATGCTTTCTCCTAATATTTTTAAATCTTCTGGATGTATTTTATCTATCGTCTTTCTTTAGCTTAAAATGTATTCGTTCAAAATTAATTATTTTTGGTATCCTTCTTTTGCTTTTTCAACTCACCTTCGTGGTCTAAAATAATTTCTTCATCTCTGTATTTACAACAAGGATGAACAGTGTTATAAGCCTTATCAGTAGCTTTTAATTTCTTATTCTCAAAACCAAAAACATCATGACCTACCTCTAAAATATTACTTTGAATGGTTGCAATAGCTGTTTTACGTTCATCCATTATTAAATTTAATTGATGCGTATCTATGCTCCAAGCTGCAAACTTTACTCCTTTCGTTTTTAAAGCCGCTGTTTCAATTCTTTTTTTACACATGCCACAAATTCCGTCTACCTCAAAAGAAACTTTAGCATTTTTATTCTTTTTAACCTCTTGCGATTGTATTGAAAAGGTTGTTAAAATTAGACTCAATGTAACTATTATTATTTTCATTTTTTATTGATTTTTTTTCTAAATATTTCTATTCTGTTTTCTTCGGATTTTAAAAAAAGATAGATTTCGAAAATTAAAAAATTCTCCTTATAAATTTATCCGTTTCTCTTAAAATTAATCAAAGTACTATTGATGTATTGTTTAACTTTTAAACTAGTTTATTTTAAAACGCAATCCTGCGTATACTGTTCTTCCAAAGATGGGCGCATACACAATTGTGCTATCAAAATAAGGTCCAAAAGGATCATTGCTTGCTAAAATAGGATTTTTTTGTTGAACATTTATTAAATTCTCTACTCCTATGTAGACTTCAAATTTATCAGAAAACACTTTTGTTATTTGTGAATTTAACAATTGATAGGCATCCGAATATACGGGTAATTGGTATCTAACAGGATTCGATGCTGTATTTGGCAAACGTTGTTTACCTATATTATTAAAAGTAACATCAAATTTCCATTGAGCGTTATTTTCTTGAATTTCTGTTTCGTAAGAAATATTTGCAAAAAATCTATTTTGAGGCTGAATTGGTTTTTGCAGATTACCGCTTTTAAAATCAGTTGAAATATCAAAATATTTATATGCAGTTCTTAATTCTACATTTTTAGCCAAACTATAATTTACTTCTACTTGAAAACTATTGGCGATACTTTTTCCGTTTAAGTCATAAAAAGAAATCTGTTGCGGATTTTCCCAATCTACAACAACTTGATTTTGAAAATTTGTTTGGTAAAAATCAAAAGTAATATCTCCTTTTTTATCAAATAAATTAAATCGCTGTAAATATGAAACTCCGTAATTCCAGGCAATTTCGGGACTTAATCCGTAGATATTTCCGCCATTAGCGTCAATATTTATATTTCTTGAGCTGGCAAATAATTGCTGATTTTCAGCAAAAATATTAGCACTTCTTTTTCCTCGTCCAACAGAAGCTCTAAAAACTCCTTTGTCCCAAGGCACATATCTAAGGTGCAATCTTGGTGTTATAAAGGTTTCCAATAAATTATGCCTATCGATTCTTAAACCAGCTGTTACACTAAAATTATCTAAATTATCAAAAGCATATTCAAAAAATGCCCCAATGTCGTTTTCTGTTCTACTAAAATCTGTGGTATTTACAAGCTCACTAAAATCATCGTAGGTAAAACTAATTCCTGTTTTAAATTTATTCCTTGTATCACCAATAATCGAATTAAAAATAAGAGTAGTGTAAATACTTTGATGCTGAATGTTGTAAACATTTAAACCAAAATACGAGTCTTGTTCGTGGTTGCTGTATGCCATTTGAAATCCAATACTTTGAAAAGGCATTTCAGGAAAAACATAGCCTAATTTTGCGGATGTTTCAAAGCGTTTTGTGTCAATTTCACTTCCCCAATAACTGGTTGTTCCTTTATCTGTCTCTGGATTAAATTTAAGTTCACCTGTTTGTTTTTCATCTTTTAAAAAACGAACATTTATAAAACTTACCCAACCTTTTTCGGCATCTGTAAATTGCCATCTATTCATCACATTTATTTGATTTGATAAAGGCATGTCTAGAAAATTATCGGCATTCATATCAAATTGTTGCCCCGTATAATTTGCATGAACGTACAAACCTGTTTGCCATTTATCTGAAATTCTTTCATTAAAATGTGTATTTAACTCAAATCTACCATTTGCAGATCCGTAGGCATTTAAAAAGAATTTACTATCGCTAAATGGCTTTACCAATTCGGTATTTATTTGTCCAGAAATACTCTCAAAACCATTTACCACAGAACCAGCACCTTTTGAAATTTGAATACTTTCTACCCAAGTTCCTGGTGTAAATGTTAGGCCAAATGCTTGCGATGCACCTCTAATTGATGGAATATTTTCTTGTGTAATTAACAAATACTGACTCGTTAATCCAAGCATTTGTATTTGTTTTGTTCCTGTTAACGCATCAGAAAAACTAACATCGATGGATGGATTTGTTTCAAAACTTTCTGCCAAATTACAGCAAGCCGCTTTTAATAATTCATCTGCAGATACTGTAAACATATTAGCGGTTGAAAAGAAAGATTTTTGAGTCGATTTTCTCTTTGTGTTAATGGTTACTTCTTCTAGTTCACTTTCTGGTGTTAAAAAATAACGAATAGGCTCTAAATTACGTATTGTAATTGTATCGGTTTTATATCCTAGATAATTAACAACTAATTTTTTATACTCAGGTTTATAGGCAATTGTAAATGCACCTTTTTCGTTTGTTACTGCGATTACATTTGTGTTAAGCCAATGCAAGGTTGCGCCAGAAGCACCTAGACTCTCTTTTGGGTTATTTTTATCTAGAATCATACCTGTAAAAGTGGTTTGAGAAAAGAATATGATTGGCATAAATAGCAAGAAACTACTTATAATTATTTTTTTCATTTTGTGTTTTGATTTTTTATTTAATAACATAAATTTTATCATCGAAAAGATGACGAATACTTATTAAAAAATCAAATCAAAAAAGTTTGGTATAAAATCTGATACTCTAGCCGAATGTCAGGTGGAGAAAATTCTTTATTAAAATTATTTTCTGATTCATTTTTTAGAAGTAAATCAGCTTTAAAAACTAAGAAAGCCGTTATAAATTGCTGTTTATTAAAAGATATTTTCTCTGTTTTATTAAATTGCAACAGGTCTTGACCATCTATTTGATGAACCTCATCTTTACAGCAATTTTTCTTTTTAGCGGATGCAACAGCGTCCAAATTCATAGCACAACCTTCAGCATTCCCTGTAAAAGAGACATCCATTAACAAGTCTCCACAATAATGCTTTTCTACCGTGAATGAAAAGGTAGAAAAAAGCACTAAAAAGGCTAATAGAAGTGATGTTTTTTTTGCAATTATTTGTTTCATTTCTTTGTGCAAATTTACGATAAGAATTTTAAAGTTTAACTCAAATTTCTTTTCTAGTAATTTTTTACTAAAAAAGCAGCTAAAGCAATCATATCTTTATTTTTTTGATATATTTTTACAACCAATTTTTAAATTATGAATATAACTGTTTTACAACAAGGAATAGATGTTATTATTGCATCCAAATCAACCAAAGAAGAAAAATTACAAGCGATTTGTGATTTTTTAGAAAATGAAATTTCTTACTATGATTGGGTTGGCTTTTACTTTAAAAACGGAGATAAAGAAGAGTTAAAATTAGCTCAATTTACTGGTGAACCTACAGAACACACTATTATTCCTTTCGGAAAAGGCATTTGCGGTCAAGTTGCAGTTAGCAATAAAAACTTTGTAGTTCAAGATGTTACAGCACAAGAAAATTATATTTCTTGTGGTTGGAAAGTGAAATCAGAAATCGTGATTCCTATTTTTGTTGGTGGAGAAAACGTTGGCCAAATTGATATCGATTCTCATACAGTAAATACATTTACAGAAAAAGACGAGCTTCTTTTAGAATATATTTGTAAAAAAATAGCAAAACTTTTTTAATTTCATTAAGACTGATGTTTATGAAAATTAAATTTTTAGCCAATAATAAAATATTTAACCCCCAAATTTACACACAATGAAAAAACAACAGTATTTAACCGGTCTCTCTACCAAAAGTTCAGAATCAAATTATGATACAAAAAGAGAATCTCTATTAGATCAATTTATACTTTGGTTTAGAAGGTTTTTAGATAACCAATAGTAGCAAATGCGAATCAAGAGTTAAATAATAGTGTTATAAATGCTGCTGCAAGTCGTCCATAAACATGTAGATTTAACCCTTTAGTAGATCTTACTTTGCTAGCTTTTTGTATGTCTGATTTTTCAATAAGCCA